>WNGF01000006.1_pt1 | contig 266574 bp, 217 predicted proteins | sample 5400641 | NCBI WGS metagenome assembly WNGF01 (sample SAMN13153371, study PRJNA577476) | soil metagenome | isolation source: 80 cm soil or saprolite under grassland replicate 2 | place: USA:California | collected 2016-06-15 | reverse complement strand
AGCACTTTCACGTACCCGTCACGCCGCCGCACCATGATGTTCTCGGGCTTGATATCACGATGCACAATTCCCGCTTCGTGCGCCGCCGCCAGCGCATCCGCTGCCTGCATGGCGATGTTCAGGATTTCCCGTAATTGCGGCGGCCTTCCTGACTTGTCACTGCCGTTTCCGGTGCTGCGTGAGTCAACTCTACTAATGTGTCTTCGCAGTGTTTCCCCATCAATCAACTCAGTGGCCATGAAATGTCTGTCTTCCAGTTGCCCTATCTCATGGATCGTGATGATGTTGGGATGGTTGAGCGCGGAAGCGGCGCGCGCCTCTTGTTGAAACCGGCGCACCCGATCCTTGTCCCGTGTGAATTTGGCAGGTAACACCTTGAGTGCGATATTTCGGCCCAGTTGCGTGTCTTGCGCCAGGTAGACCTCACCCATGCCGCCTACTCCAAGCACGGAAATAACTTGGTAATGGCCGATAGTCTGCCCTACAGCCGACTCGTCCTGCTCATCCGCTAATGAGCGCGCCTCCACCTCCAACGCCGGGCTCTCAATGAAGCTCCCCGCCTCCTCATGGGCCGCAAGCAATGCTTCCACCTCTTTGCGCAGGGACTGATCACCACCACAACTTTCATCAAGAAGCGCTGCACGTTCTTCCGGCGCACGCTCAAGGGCCGAATGAAAAAGTTGATCGAGTTGTTGCCAGCGTTTAGGCTTCATTGATGTTCCACGAAATTGCTGATCAGGATCACATCATGAGTCAGTGTGCCATGCGCGACGGCTAGTTGTTTACCGTCGCCTGACCAGGCGAAAGAGAAGATTCGATCAGGCTTGAAGTCGGCCAATTGTCTTGGAGGGCCGCTGCCTATCGGCTGAATGATAATAGCTGAAGGGTTTCTATCGTCCACGTAGGCCAACGAGCGTCCGTCGGGCGTCCAGCGAAAATAGTAACTGGCAACGTCAAGGAGCTGACGCGGCTCGCCCCCCTCAAATGGGTAAATGGCCGTATTAGTATTGTCTGGTTCAAAGTGGGTTGAGGCAATCCATTTACCGTCGGCGAAATGGCTACGCCGCCTGCAGTCTTAACGTTTATCTGTACCGATTCGCCGCCTACGATCGGCACCATTGATAGCGGCGCGTCGCCGGATCTGGAATTAAAAACCACCCACTGGCCAGTGGGGGAACATTGCGGGTTCGACTCGCCAATGGCATTGGTCAATTGCGTCGCATTGCTGCCATCTATGTCAATTCTCCAGACATGATTAGTGCCCGTGCGGTCAGAAACAAAGACGACATAGCGACCGTCGGGTGACACTGATGGCCAACTGTTGTTGCCGGCATCTGCGGTCAGTTGTTTTTGTCCGGTTCCATTTGCCTCGATCACCCAGAGATCAAGATGGCCACTCGCGGCGGAGTCATAGACGATCTTACCGTCTGGCGTCCATGAAAGACTCTTTAGCCCGTCGAACTTACTGGATGTGAGTTGACTGGCGCGGCGAGTATTCTCGTTAGGAGCAGTCCAGATATTCGAGACCTGCTCAGACTGAACTGTGACCAGGGCAGCAGAGTCTGCTGTCAAACTCAGGCCCAGGTAATCGTTCAAATCATTAGTAATTCTGCGGACCTCGCCACCCGGATAAGAGAGGTACCAGATCTGAGATGGACTTGCGACGTTCTCCTTCGCAGCAAATACGAGTCCGCTACCGTCCCGCAGCCAGGCTATGCGCCCGACCCGCCACCACCTCTGTGAGCTAATCGGCTTTTCGGATCCGTCCGCGATCCGGACTTCAAGTAGGGTCATAAAATCACCATTGGCGTCGGTATTTTCCGCAGGAAAGGCAATGACCTTTCCATCGGGCGACCACGCCGGGTCGCCGAAAGGGCCAAGAGCCAGTCTGTGTGTGATGAGTTTACGCACTGACGTGCCATCGGGATTCGACACCAGCACTGCCAATTTTCCTTGCGTTGGATATCCGCGCAAAAAGGCAAACTGCTGACCGTCTGGCGAAAAGGTGACGACACTGTCAATGTCCGTAATCAGCTTTTTCGCAGTACCTCCAAGCACGGGCATTTGATAAAGAACATATGCGTGTTTCCTGTCCCAGACGACGTAGTAGAGATAATCACCGCCCGGTGAGAATGTCAGTCCGTAGTAGGAGACATCGGCAGGCGGATTAATCTGGACGTTGCTTGAAGTTGATACTTGTCTGATCCAGAGGCTTTGTTGCTGGCCACTGTCGACGGCGTGAACTACGTACTTACCATCGGGCGAAATGGCGGCAAATGTGGCTTTGCCGGTAGTGGTGAGTCTGGCGATCTTCATTCTCTGCAAGTGCAGTGCGGTCTTAGGCTGGTTCTGACTAGTCTGGCTCAGGTTCTGGCTGGCGAGTTTGTATAACCCAAACGTAATCACCGCGATGGCAATGACGAGTGCTGTCAACACGATGATAGCGGCCCCGCGGTGACGTTTGATCTTGCCGACGATGTACTCAGCGCTCGATGTCGGGCGGCCCAGTGCTTCTTTGGTCCTAACCGCCGGCTCCTCCGCTGCAGCGGCTTTCGTTTGTCCAAGGTACCCTATGTCAGGTGTCGGTGGAATAGAACGTCCTACGTTCAATTCAATCGCTTGTGCCTGCTCGTTGAGATCGCGCAAATCGGAGAATAGCTCCCGCGCAGTCTGATAGCGATCCTCCTGATCCTTCCGCAGTGCTTTCTTCACGATCCATTTCAAGCCCTCAGGAGATTTCGGTGGAAGCGGGGGTAAATCGTCTCTTAAGATTGAGGCAATAACATCGTGCGACGTATCGCCGCTAAAAGGTCGTTTGCCCGTGAGCATTTCATAAAGCACGACACCCAGACTCCAGATGTCTGTACGCGCGTTCACACTTTCTCCGCGCGCTTGCTCCGGTGACATATAGGCTGCCGTCCCAATCGTTCTCCCTTCCTCCGTCCTGACCAACAGTCGTGTCGTAGCTTCCGCCTTCATCGCAATCCCAGGAACGTAGGCCAGCTTGGCAATCCCAAAGTCCAAAACTTTGACGTGGTTTTGCCGGCCAAGGTGTCTCCGTTTATCCACCATGATGTTCTCGGGCTTGATGTCACGATGCATGATTCCTTTGTCATGGGCCGCGGCCAGCGCGCTGGCTACTTGCATGGCAATCTCGAGCGCTTCATTCAATGCTGGGCGTTTACTGTTAATGTGCGTCCTTAGCGTCACCCCGTCTACGAACTCCTGGGCAATGAAATGGAACGAGCCTTCGTGTCCGATCTCATGAATTGTCACGATGTTTGGATGATTCAGGGAAGAAGCGGTCCGCGCTTCTTGCTCGAAACGACGCAGCCGCTCGGTGTCCTTGGTGAGGTAGGCAGGGAGAAGTTTGAGCGCCACTGTGCGACCCAGAACAGTATCTTGGGTCAGGTAAACCTCGCCCATGCCGCCCGAGCCTAGCAATGCGATAAATCTGTAGTGACCGATTGTCTTCCCAACCATTGACTCAATCGCATCGCCTTGCTCGTTAGCGAATGACCGCGCTTCCACTTCTAGTGCGGGCTTTTCGATAAAGCTGCCGGCCTGTTCATTAGCCGTGATCAGCGCCTCGACTTCCTTCCTTAACTGCCGATCCCCTGCGCACGCTTCATCGAGGAAGGCAGCGCGCTCTTCGGGCGCCCGCTCCAGCGCGGCATGAAACAGTTGATCGAGTTGTTGCCACCGTTCAGGCTTCATTGTTCAGTGAGTTGTAGAGCCAGGCCTTCGCCATGCTCCATTCGCGCATCACGGTAACGGTTGAAATGGTCAGCGCCTCTGCCGTCTCTTCGACACTGAGACCGCCAAAGAAACGTAGCTCGACCACCTTGCTCTTGCGCGGATCGATGGCTGCCAGTTTGTTCAGTGCCTCATCGAGCGCAACTAAGTCAGCGCCTCTTTCGGGAGAGATAACCAACGCTTCGTCAAACGAGATTCTCTGGGCGCCTCCACCCCGTTTTGCGTACTGCCGGCCGCGCGCATGATCCACAAGTATGCGTCGCATCAACTGCGCGGAGAGAGCAAAGAAGTGCGCACGGTTTTTCCAGTGGACATGTTTTTGATCGATAAGCTTTAGATAAGCTTCGTTTACCAGAGCGGTGGTCTGAAGCGTGTGACCAGCATTTTCCCGCCGCATGTAGTGGTGAGCCAGGCGGTGCAATTCTCGATCTACCAGCGGCATTAACTTATCCAGTGCCGCCTGGTTTCCATTACTCCAATCAATTAGCAACTGGCTTACTTCATGTGGCGCGGGTGTCGTCATTACCAACTCATCGTAAGGAAGCAATTGAGAGGTCCAGGATGTCTAAGCGCTTGCTTCGCGGATTATAGCCGTCAAGGACCCACATTCCCATCACAAAGTGGTGTCCAAATTTCGAGACTCAGACGCAAGCTCAGTGTTCTCCGTGCCTCGGTGGTGAATAAATGCGCGGAACACTACTCACCATGGAGACACTGAGAACACAGAGACTGCAGGCAGAATAGATATTAGGACACTTTCCGACACAAATCAGTTTGAACGCTTGATAGCTTTTCGCTCTTTTTCCCGCGGTATGGGTTGAGGACGGCCCACAAGAACGCCTCTGTCGCCTTCCCCAGACTGCACAGACGGCTCCAAGCCATATAACGCGGGAGATGAGTGATGAAACGCCAAGCTCTGATAGCCATAGCCATGCTTTTAGCGACCTCGATTACCGGATTTGGGAATTCGCTGTCAGAGGAGCAACGACGTACTCGCTTGCAAGTGCTACGCACCGGAGACATCCGAAATATCAGTCTGACACCGCTCGATCGAGCATACCTGGATGCTCGTACGTTGCTGGATCATGACAGCCCTTGCAGTCAGTTCTACGGCGGAAGCAAATCTGAGCAGGTGCTTGATGAGTTGGCTGTCCGGCTGCGGACCGCATCGATCAATGACAGCAAGATCGGCATCAAGATGTCAGGGTCGTTTACCTGGTTCGTCGACTCAGAAAGCGGGATTTCGTATCGATTATTCGAAGAGGCCCAGATAAACAGCATCGGTCCTTTCTATAGGTCAAAGGTCTTTCCCGCCGAACCGTTTGTGCCTAACGTTGGCAGCTTCCAGCCAAACACCAGACAAGCCAGGATTCTCATTCTGCTGCATGAGCTGGCCCATTTGATCAAAGGGCCTAATGGAATGTGGCTCATACCGGACGACGGAGACAATCCCCGTTTGAGCCATCAAAACACTTTGACAGTTGAATCCAGATGCGGAGAACAGATTCGCGCTTTGTAACAGAGAAATGATTATGGTTGGGCGCCCACGATTGATGGAAGAGGGCGTGAGGCAGGCGACATGAGATCACAAGCAAGACGGGGCATTCGGGGAATTCTTAGCTTTAGCCCCACGGAGTCGACCGACCGCATCCGAGGCAAAGCGGACGTCTCGCAAAACAAAGTCAGATTGCTGAAGCTAATGGTGGCGGAGCTGCAACAGGAACTGGAGTCGCTCAGCGAGGTGCAGACACCACCTATCGAGCATGGTATCGATTTCTATTATGAAGTCAGCCGTTTCGAGATCGAGCTGCTGCGGCGGGCACTTACGTTCGTCGGTGGTCATCAAGGAAAGGCTGCGCGGGTGTTGAACCTGAAGATGACCACGCTGAATTCAAAGATCAAGAAGTACCAGATCAAACTGGTTCATTCGAGCCACCGCAGTGTCAAGCCACCAGAACCTGTCCAGGATTAAGTCCCGAACTCATTAGTCTCTTAGTCGCTGCCGTAGCGGATCTCCATGTGGCGGATGCGATAGCTTGCTGCGATGAGAACCAGGATTGTGACTATGACCAAACTGGGGATGGCGATCCAGGCCGGCGTAGGTTCGGCAATAACCGCAAAGGGCCCTTCCGACATGGGCACCGGAGTCAGTGATTGAAGATAATGAATGACGCTAATCTTTTTCAGCAGAGGCGGCAGGAGAAAATTGATCCATTCCCAACCGTAAAGCACCAGCGCGGGGATTATGGGGTTGCGAAAAAACAGGCCCACGACGAGAAAAAACGCGCCATAACCAATGCAAGCAAGAACAGTAATGCCCGCGTAAGTGAGTAGTTGCCCGAGGCCGGGACCAGCAAAAAAGAAGCGGCTGCTTTCCGCATAGAAATGAGGAAAATAAAGCAAGAGCAGCGAAATAATAGTGGTAGCGCCAAACAGGATGACGGAAGTTACCAGTCCGGAGAGATATTTACCAACTACCAGCACTTCGCGTCTGACAGGACTCAGAAAATAGAAATGGAGGCTCCTGTCTACCAGGTCGCCCCGAAATAGATTCATAAAAATCCAGGCACACCCGAAGAACACAACCGTACGAAGTATGAAACCCCCATAATAGACAGCATAGATCATTGAGTATTGCGTGAAATCCGACCATTCGCGACCGGGCGGCGTGAACAGGGCACTGGCCCTCCTGCCTATTTTCCCACTACTCGTTCTTCAGATAGATGAGAACGGACCGCTTCCGCAGAAAATTCTTCTCGATCTCGAGCCGAAAAATGGCTCTCACCTGCCGGGCCCAGAGGGACCAGGGCATGGCACGCTTATTAGTACCGGAGTCTACGATGTTCTCGATTGAACTCATTTTGACATACCTTGTAACGCAAGCTGTCCAGCTTGCGGCTTTGGTAAGAACGCGGGCTCTCTGGCTTGCGTTTTTGCTCTGGCTCTCTTTGGTTAAGCGCGCAAGCTAGACAGCTTGCGTTACTCTCCTTCGGAACCAATTAAGTATTGGTCAACGCTTAGATCGTCATCAACCGGTGCAACAGTCTCGATATTGATCTCGCCTTCGGCAACCACTCGATTCAACAGCAGGTAAACCGATCAGCATCGCGCGTCCTGATAAAGAGACCACGACGATCATCATGCAGCCGTGCCTCGACCACATGATCCTGGTCGAACACGCGAGCCGCGAGTCTGGCGGGATGGCCGCACCTTATTAGTATCTGCATCGGATGCTCTTCCATCTCATCGCGGACACCATGAATGTTTCCTTCCGCAACCACATAACCATTGTTCAGCAACACAACTCGGTCAGACATCATGTCTACTTCGTGAAGAATGTGGCTCGAAATGACTAAGTGCAGCCCCTCGGTGGCCAGTTTGCGAAACAAGGCTATAGTCTCCGCCCGCACGATCGGATCCAAGCCATTTAACGGCTCGTCGAGAATCAGTACCGAAGGTTGATGGGCAATTGCCTGGGCCAACCGAATTCGCTGCCGCATCCCCTTGCTGTAGGCAGCTACTTTTCGGTCTGCGGCGTCGAGCAGGTTGACGCGTTCGAGCGCCAGCTCGGTAAACTGGGCCACCTTTTTCCTGCGAAAACCATGGACCAGCAAAAACGACTCAATAAACTCACGTCCGGTTAGGCCGCGAGGAAAGGAATCAAACTGCGTGCAATAACCGAGTTTGCGAAAGAGCTGTTCCGGACAATCGGTGGGAATGCCAAGAATCGAAATTTTGCCGCGGCTAGGCTGCAACAAACCTGTCATCAGGTTCATCAGCGTGGACTTGCCTGCTCCGTTTGGTCCCACCAGACTGGTTATCCCTGGCGCTATCTGAAGATTGATGCGATTCACTCCGAGTATCTCGCCATAAAACTTGGAGACATCATCGAAGATGATCAACGAATGGCGGATTACAGATCCGAGGTTCATCTGACCACCTCGTAGGCCTTAACCTTACGCGACAATAACGCGAGACAGACAGCACAGATGACGAACATTGCCGCCCACGAGCACCACAGCGGCGGCTCATTCATGATGATTTCACGCGCCACGTCGCCGTCGAAATACTCGATGCGTCCGGTCGTGCGCACGAATGTGCCAAAGAGTCCGGATGAAATATTGGCAATCAGCGCGCCCAGACTACTTCGCGCAGACGAAAGCCGAACGACTGGCGATCGGCGATCCGCGGCTCTCGATCGAGGAGCGGTACCCGAACCACAGGACGTACGTGAACGCGGTGGCAGAGGCAGCAAACCGACTCCATCAGCAGGGCTTCCTGCTTGACGAAGACGTTCAGGCATACATCGAAGCGGCAGCCCAAAGCAGCATCGGCAAGTAGTACGAGAGCCAATAGGTCGGCTCACCCGCCACGAGCGCCGGATCTTGCCGGCGCTCGTGGCCATCTCTCCTTCATCATAAGTAGCGTGTCCCTTTTCAGACCCTCGTTGGTCTGACCGCTCTCTCAGCTTTGTTGCCTGCCAGTGAGGGCCTTGGGGTAGTCTTACCTTTTTCGCATCAGCACAGCGGTTGTGGTCATTTTTCCCGCAGCAAAATTTTCGGCTGCTAGTTCACCTTTGGATATACTTTCCTGCATGCGTGCTTTCGTGATACAGAGTTCTGCGACGGCCTGACCGGTATACACCAGCACATAGTCAAAGAGAATCTTCGTACTTTGTTTCGAAATGCGAAGCACTTCAACTTGCTTCGCGGGCTAGTTAAATGCGTCGGTGAGCACTAAGCCGTTGCACCTGCGTGAGACGTCTGCTAAACCTACGTTACTGAAATCATGATTTGAATCGACTCTGAAAGGTGATACTGATGGAAGACTTCGAGAAGCTTGGGGCGTTCTATTTGGGCCGTCCATACGATTTGCAGAAGAAAACGGCGAAAACTGGTTTACTTTTGTATGCTTCGAAAGATCTGTTAACACACGCTGTTTGCGTAGGCATGACGGGAAGCGGAAAAACCGGACTTTGTATCGCTCTTCTTGAAGAAGCCGCAATCGATGGGATTCCGTCCGTTGTTATCGATCCGAAAGGTGATCTGGCTAACCTGCTCCTAACTTTTCCAAATCTTAGAGCCGAAGATTTCGCGCCCTGGGTCAATGAAGAAGACGCCCAAAAGAAGAACCTCTCAGTTGCCCAATACGCGGCGCAACAGAGTCAGTTCTGGAAAAATGGACTTGCGGAGTGGGGCCAGGACGGCGCTCGAATTCAGCGCCTTAAAGCAGCGGCAGACTTTCGCATTTATACTCCGGGGAGCAATGCGGGACTTCCAATATCAATCCTGAAATCTTTTGCCGCCCCTCCCGAAAGCATTCGAGAAGACAATGAGTTAATGAGTGAGCAGGTCAATACAACCGTTACCAGCTTGTTGGGACTCCTGGGTATCACCGCCGATCCGATTAAGAGCCGTGAGCATATTCTTATCTCGAATCTCTTACTCAAGGCCTGGTCAAATGGTAATGATGTGGATCTGCCCCAATTGATTCAGCAGATTCAATCCCCTCCGCTATCGAGGGTAGGCGTAATGGATCTGGAATCCTTTTTCCCTGCGAAAGATCGTTTTGAGCTGGCGATGACCCTCAACAATCTCTTAGCTGCACCTGGATTCGAGGCCTGGCTGGAAGGTGAGTCGCTCAACTTACAAGAAATTCTTCACACGCAAAGTGGAAAACCGCGCGTGGCAATCTTTTCGATTGCTCACCTCAGCGACGCTGAACGCATGTTTTTTGTTTCGCTGCTCCTGAATCAAACACTTGGCTGGATGAGAACACAGTCGGGTACGACGAGTTTACGCGCCCTGCTCTACATGGATGAGATCTTTGGTTATTTTCCACCGGTGGCCAATCCGCCATCTAAATTACCTTTGCTGACACTGCTTAAACAGGGAAGGGCCTTCGGTCTTGGTATAGTTCTGGCAACTCAGAACCCGGTGGATCTTGACTATAAAGGACTGGCGAACACCGGAACATGGTTTATCGGCCGGCTGCAAACGGAACGCGATAAAGCCCGCGTTTTGGAAGGATTGGAGGGGGTCGCAGCGGGCACCGGATTGAAGTTCAATCGACAAGAGCTGGAACAAACGCTTACCGGTCTAAGTAACAGAATATTTCTACTAAACAATGTGCATGAAGATGGTGTGGAACTGTTCGAAAGTCGCTGGGCGATGTCTTATCTGCGAGGACCACTAACTCGGAATCAAATAAAAAAGTTGATGGATCCGCTGAAGGCGGAGATGAGTTCAGTTCCTGCAGCAGGAGCAATCGCTGCTGCTGCCGAATCTATCTCACAACCTTCAACCGCCAACAAGCCGGACGATCGGGCTGTTAAAAATATTAGCAGCAAGGTATCGCCCAGTACCCGTCCAGTTTTACCGTCAGACGTTTCTCAATTCTTCATTCCTGTTCGCGGACATGCGGGCGCGGGTGTCTCTCTCAATTATCAGCCGATGCTGTTGGGAGTTGCTGATATTCGTTGCAGCGATTCGGAGCATGGCGAAATAGACGAAAAGCTGCTCTGCCTGACTCCAATTGTAGCTGGTGCAATTCCAGTGAATTGGGACGATTCAATTCGGATCGAGCTGCCAGTCGAAGATTTGGAGCAGTCACCTGAAGCGGATTGTCACTTCGCGGAACTGCCAGCTGCAGCCGCCAAGGCGAAGAGTTACGACAACTGGAGGAAGGACTTTACTGGCTGGATTTATAAAACTTTTCGCGTGGAACTTCTAAGGAGTCCCAGTCTGGACCAGGTTTCTACTGTCCGGGAATCGGAGAAAGAATTCCGGATCAGGCTGCAACAGTCGGCGCGTGAGCAGCGCGACCAGGCTGCTGAACGTCTGCGACAAAAATATTCACCAAAACTCGCGGCCCTGGAAGAGAAAAAACGCCGAGCAGAGCAGTCGGTCGAACGGGAAGCCGAACAGGCGAGATCACAAAAATTGCAGACGGCAATCTCTTTCGGAGCCACTCTGCTGTCCTCTTTCCTGGGACGCAAGTCTCTTAGCTTTTCGACACTTGGCCGGGCGACGACCGCGGCCCGCGGCGTTAGCCGAACTATGAAGGAAGCAGAGGACGTAGGACGTGCACAGGAAAGTGTACAGGCAATAGCGCAGCAGTTAACTGATTTGGAGGCACAGTTTAAGGCTGAAACGGACGCGCTTGAGAAACTGGCCGATCCACAAACTGAGGTACTTGAAAAAGTTAGCATCAAACCGACCAAAGCCAACATCATGGTAAGGCTTCTGGTGCTTGCCTGGACGCCTCACTGGCAAGATGCGCAAGGCCAGGTGAGCCCTGCGTGGAATTAGAAGGATTCTGGCGATGGACCAGGAGAATTCTAAATGAAAGTAGCACTGAGATATGGACTGCCGGTCACCATTGTGGTCATTCTCTGGGTGGCCATAACCAGATTCATTTTTCCCCTTGATCCAAAATCTAGCGCAAACTTAATAGCGCCTGTTATCTTCAATTTAGCGGAGATTGTAGCGATCTATTTAGGTATCAAGGCGAGCGAGCGCACGGCAGGTCAGAGGAGCTTTAAAAGCAGCATTGTGGCTGGATTGTCGGTTGCCTTCGTTTATGCTGTCTCGTCATGTCTATTCTTCGCGCTGCTTTATTTGATCGTTGGACCAAAGCTCTTGCTCAGTGAGCCAATGTCTCGCAACTATCCTTTATGGCAGGTCGCGCTGTTCGCTTATGTCGGTATGTTTTTCGGATCCCTCATTCTCGGCTTGATCTATTCCACCATAATCTCATTTCTGCTTAGCAGCAGACGCTGACCTCGCGTGGGCTCAAGTGGTAACGCTCAGCTCGCGCTGCGCGCTCGGGGCGCGAGAGCCAGCCGCCCCAGTCCTGAAAGTATTACGGAACCAGGACCACCTTGCCAATATTCTTACGGGATTCTATATAGCGGTGTGCCGTTCGAACTTCGGCAAAAGGAAAAGCCTTGTCCACATGGGGACGAATCCAACCCTCATCAACCCCTGCCATCAACTGCTTCACCCAAATACTCACTTTTTCCGGCTCATGCCATAAGTGTCCAAGATTCAAACCAAAGACTCCGCGGTTCTTGTTCACCAAGGCGAATGGGTGAAAGAAAGGGGTCTGAATCGCCAACTTTAGCAGGCCGAGCTTTCCCTTCAATCCGTTTGCCGAAGCAGTGGAGAAACCAAACATTCCCAGACGCCCGGTATGTCTCAGGGCCTGATAACTCTTTTTCCAATGGCCACCGCCTAGGGGATCTATCGCCAGTTCCACCCCGCGACCATTGGTTAGCCTGAGCAGGATCGGAAGCCAAGCTTGATTTCGATAGTCTATGGGGTGATCCAGTCCCCGTTGCCGCAAAAACTCATGCTTCCAGAGGCTTGCAGTACCGAAGGTTGTGGCACCAATCTTCTTCGCCACATCGAGTGCGGCGAGTCCTACTCCTCCGCCAGCGTTGTGAATCAATACCGATTCTTCCGCCTGGAGAGAACCCATTACGTAAATAAGCGCATAGGCTGTCAGATAGTTAACCGGAATCGCTGCTGCCTCCTCGAAAGTCAACGACTTAGGCTTGCTAAATATCTGGTTAGCGCGAATCGCAACCATCTCAGATTGGCCGCCAAAGTGCGTCAGCGCCACTACTGACTGGCCGATGAGACCGTCATCTACCTCCTCGCCCACGCTTTCAACAACGCCGGAAATTTCGTAGCCCATGACACAAGGCTTGGGAGGTCCATCGGGATACAAGCCTTGTCGGGCCAGGATGTCAGCGAAGTTCAGGCCCGCAGCCTTCACTCTGACTACCACTTCGCCCCGCGCAGGCTTCAAATCCGCTTGCTCTTCGATCTTGAGCACGCCGACGTCGCCGTTACCTGTGGTAACAATCTGTTTCATGTGGTTCATAAATCGAAGGCGCAGAGTCTTTCCACTCTGCGCCTTCGTACAGTAAGAAACAATCAGTGAATTCGGACAGCTTACGATGCGCTTTTTGCAGCTGTATCTGAAGCAACCTTATTTGGCTGCGGAGTTATTCGGAGGTACGGTCGGGGAGCTTTCCACCCAGCCGGAAACTTTGCTCTGGCATCCTCGTCCGATAATGAGGGAACAATAATCACGTCCTCACCATCCTTCCAGTTTACCGGTGTCGCCACACTGTATTTAGCAGTGAGCTGCAGCGAGTCAACCACTCGAAGTATCTCGTCAAAGTTTCTGCCCGTGCTTGCCGGGTAAGTGATCATCAATTTGATCTTTTTGTCTGGGCCAATAATGAAAACTGACCGGACGGTAAATACGTCGCTGATCTCGGGATGGATCATATCGTAGAGTTCCGCGATCTTATGATCCGGGTCCGCGATTACCGGAAAATTTAGCGCCGTGCCCTGCGTTTCCCTAATGTCCTCAGCCCAGCGATTATGCGAATCCGTCTGGTCAACACTAAGGCCTATGACCTTGACACCACGCTTGTCAAATTCGGGTTTGCATTTTGCTACATAGCCAAGTTCTGTTGTACAAACCGGTGTAAAGTCCTTCGGGTGTGAAAACAGACAAGCCCAACTGTCACCAATCCATTCGTGAAAACGAATCGGTCCTTCTGTTGTATCTGCGGTAAAATCAGGTGCAATATCTCCTAAACGTAGAGCCATTTCGATCTCCTTTCTTGCGCCAATGACAGTTCCTCGCTTTTCGGGGGCGTCGCGAAAACGAGGTTGTTGAAGAAGATTTGTGGAAGCCACAAGGCTTTTACAACTAAACCTTTGACAAGTCAAATGCCCCTAATCACCAATCTTTTGACCAGGAAGGGCGGCTTACTCAGTAGCGGATTATCTGTGGGCTGGGCAGGGCCGGCAGGGCCTCCCGATTGCACTGTTGCCCCTGATTAGTGCTATTATTTTACCAGCCCTCATTATTCAAGCTCATCCCCTATATCATTTCCCCGGCGGATGGATATATGTCGGGTATAGCCCACAGGCCGGAGAGGCAACAGATTCCTATCAAATCGGAACTGCCTCATCTCGATCAGGATCTGTACCGGGAAATCTTCACCCACTCCACCGATGCCATCGCGGTCATCAGTCTGGAGGGCTACTATTTGGAGCAGAATGCTGCTCATCGTCAGCTACTTGGATACTCTGATGAAGAGATTCAAGGGCAAACTCCGGCAATACATATGGGCAAAACATATGATGATGTCGCCCGTGAACTCGCTGAAAAAGGTGAATATCGTGGTTTAATTGTAAGTCAGACAAAAGCTGGCGAGCGCCGGGACATTGAACTGTCAGCATTTACCATGCGGAACCGTTCCGGAGAGCCAGTTTGCTTCGTTGGCATCAAGCACGATGTAACGGAGCGAAAGCGCGCCGAGGAAGCACTACAACGAAACGACGCGGAGTTGGGGGATTTCTTTGAGAATGCCGCAGTAGGTCTGCACTGGATCGGAGCCGATGGGCGCATTATTCGCGTGAATCAAGCAGAGTTGGACCTGCTCGGCTATTCGCGCGAGGAATATCTCGGTCATCGCATCGAGGAATTTTATCTTGATACTGAAGCTATCAGGGAGGTGCTCAGAAGATTGAAAGCGGGGGAAGTGCTTCGGGATTACGAAGCCCGACTACGTTGCAAGGATGGTTCCATAAGATATGTGCAGGTCTATCCAAGTGCTCTATGGGACCACGGCCGCTTCGTCCATACACGCTGCTTTACTCATGACATCACTGCCCGCAAACGGACGGAGCGCCGGCTCGCGCTGCAGTATTTCGTGACAAAGATACTGTCGGAATCCAGCGACTTTCTTGAGGGAACCAAGAAAATTCTCAAAGCGGTGTCTGAGAGCCTCGAGTGGGAGGTAGGAGCTCTCTGGAAAGTAGACGCGGAAGCACAACTCTTGCGCTGTATCGGCGTTTGGAGTGTCCCGTCCGTGAAGGTCAAGGCCTTTGCTGAGGCAACTCGCAACAGTGTGCTTCCGAAAGGTCTCGGATTGCCGGGTCGTATTTTGGCAAACGGCGAACCGGCATGGATACCCAATCTGGAAAAGGACGACAATTTCCCTCGGGCTGAAGTGGCAATCGCAGAGGGCCTACGGGGTGCTTTTGGTTTTCCCATTCGTCTGGGTGGCGACGTTCTCGGAGTAATCGAATTTTTCAGCCGCGAGATACGCGAGCCCGACGACCAGCTTCTGAAAATGGTAGGGAGCATCGGCGGTCAGCTGGGCCAATTCGCGTTGCGCAAGAAGATAGAGGAGGAACGCACTGAGCTCTTGAAAAGGGAAAGAGTCGCTCGCGCAGAGGCGGAGCAGGCTAACCGGCTAAAAGATGAATTTCTGGCAACTCTCTCGCATGAGCTGCGCACGCCGCTCAATGCCGTGATTGGCTGGTCGAGATTGTTGACCTCGGGGCGACTCGACAAGGAGAATTCAAAGCACGCTGTGGAAGTGATCGAACGAAATGCCTGGTCGCAAAAGCAGATCATCGAAGATATTTTAGACGTTTCAAGAGTAATTACCGGCAAACTACAGTTGAATGTTGGCCCACTCAATATTGTTACTGTTATCGAGGCAGCACTGGATGCCATGAGGCCGGCGTTGGAAGCCAAGGACATCAAAGTTGAGGCTAGCTTCGCCAGGGGACTGAGAACAATTTCCGGAGATTCAGATCGATTGCAACAGGTAGTTTGGAACTTGCTTTCAAACGCGGCAAAATTTACCCCCGCCGGAGGCAAAGTAGCGATCCGAGTTTGCCAGAATGCGTCTCATGTGCAGATTCAAATCGAGGATACTGGACCAGGAATTGAACCCGCCTTTCTGCCTCATGTCTTCGAAAGATTCAGACAGGCTGATGGCTCAACCACGCGAACATATGGTGGCCTGGGTCTCGGCCTTGCAATTGTGCGTCATCTCGTGGAGCTTCACGGCGGGACCATAACAGCAGAGAACAGTACAAAAGGTGGCGGAGCAATATTCAACGTCAATTTACCGCTTCCCAGCGGGGAGCTAAGCGCCGAAGCCCGAAGTAGTGTGCGCCCAGGATTCAATGAGGCTGAGTCAACTCCGCCCAATCTTGAGAATCTGCATATTCTGGTCGTTGAAGATGAGGTAGACGCTCTCGATCTGATCACCGTTGAACTTACTCAGCATGGGGCCAAAGTCACCGGAGTAACCACTTCAGCTGAAGCTCTTGACGCTCTTGAGCAATCAGAGTTCAATCTACTCATCTGTGACATTGGTTTGCCAGATGTCAACGGGTACGAATTGATCCGGCAGATCCGAAAAGGCGAACGCCACACAGAAAAGAGGATTCCGGCTGTGGCTTTAACAGCGTACGCAAGGGTTCAGGATCGATTGCGTGCAATTATGGCCGGATTCAACACGCACGTCGCCAAACCAGTCGAAGGACACGAATTAGTGACCGTAGTAGCGAGTTTGGCCGATCGCTTGAGCAAGGACTAAAGGATATCTCACCTCAATTTTCTTCAACCGCTGCGACCAATAAATTGAAAGATCAGGAAATGTTAATACGTTGCGGTTGGGCAAAAACAGATCCGTCGATTGCCTATCACGATGAGGAGTGGGGTGTACCACTGCATGATGATCGCTCGCTGTTTGAGTTTCTAATTCTTGAAGGTGCTCAGGCGGGACTCAGCTGGGAAACAATCTTGCGAAAACGGAATAATTACAGACTCGCTTTCGACAATTTCAGTGTGGCGAAGATTGCTCGATACGATGACCGCAAGATTGAGAAGTTGCTGGGAAACTCCGGCATCATCCGCAACAAGCTGAAAATTGCAGCAGCCGTGCAAAATGCAAAGGCTTATCTGGCAGTACAAAAAGAGTTTGGAAGCTTTGACGCCTATTTATGGCGCTTGGTGGAAGGTAAACCAATAAGACGAAAGCTTAACTCCGAAGTTAAGTCACGAACGCCCATTTCGGATGCATTGAGTAAGGATTTGTCTCAACGCGGCTTTAAATTTGTTGGCTCCACAATCTGTTATGCTTTTATGCAAGCGGTTGGTGTGGTCAATGATCACGATCCGAAATGTTTTCGTTATCGCCAGGTTGGTTGAACCAAACGGCAGGTGGCAGGTGCAGGCGAGAGGAGGCAGGAGCAGACGGCAGGCGGCAGGTGCACGGGAGCTTCTGCTGTCTGTCCCGGGCCCGTAACATCCTGCACTCTGAGCCTGCCGTCTGCTCCTGCCTCCTGCCGTCTGTTCCTAGCTCCTACTTCCGAATCCAAAGGAGGTTTGCATGGCTCGTTTTCTCAAGTTATTAGTGCCGTTGATTACTGCAGTTTCAATTTCCTGCCAATCTTACACGACAACGCTGAAAGAAAGTCCTTCCAAGGTAGACGAGAGCGCAACGATTGCGACCCTCCATTCAATTTCCAGCGCCCAAACCACATATAGCATTAGCAACAATGGGAATTACGGCAACTTCAAAGAATTGGTAACGGGAGGTTATCTGGACTCGCGCTTTAACTCGAATCGACCGGTTCTATATGGCTATGCGTTCACGATAAACACTAAATCGGAGCGTTCAACAACGGGAACCTACAGCTGCAATGCAGATCCAGATGCGGCAGCAGTCGCCACTGGACGACACTTTTATATCGATTCGAGCTCAGCCGAAGTGCATGTAAACGAGACCCAGCCGGCCAGTCCCAGCGATCCTACACTCCGACCATAAGGCCAGGAGGCAGGCCGCAGGAGCAGGCGAGAGGAGGCAGGAGCAGACGGCAGGCGGCAGGTGCACGGGAGCTTCTGCTGTCTGTCCCGGGCCCGTAACATCCTGCACTCTGAGCCTGCCGTCTGCTCCTGCCTCCTGCCGTCTGGTCCTGCCTCCTGGTCCTGCCGTCTGCGCCTGCCTCCTGCCGTCTGCTCCTGCCGCCTGCTCCTGCGCCTGCCTCCTGCACCTGCCTCCTGGGTTCCTGGCGCCTCCCTCCTGCTCCTGATGACTCCCGTGACTGAAGTGTGTGAAGATATACGGAATTTCGATATGGAGGTTTACTTGTGAGGAATATTGTCCCCCGGTTTATCGCGATCTGTATCATTGTTTTCTTGGCAGCCGAAATCGCGCTCGCGCAAAATTCCCAGAACCCGATCCTTAGACGCGACAGTGTGCTAACTCCTGCGGCCGTGGCACAGCGTGTAGGGACGGTACCACCAGCCGTCGTAATAACTCCTGCAACTCAAGCCGCAGCCTCGCTCTCCACTTTGCCGGAGGCTGACACGCTCATCTACGTCAACGTACATCGCATCCTGAACGAGGCACTACCGAAATTTGTGCCAGAAAAAGATCTTGCTGGACTGCAGAGCGCTTTCAACGAAGTCAATCAACACGCGGGAGTTGATCCTTCTAAGCTCGACTACTTTGTGATTGCCGTTCGTTTTCACAAGCCTTCACAGGAACTGAAGTTCTTGCCTCCGGATTTAATGTTGGTGGCAAGTGGAGGCTTTGCTGCTGATTCGTTGATCCTCCTGGCGAAGTCCGCGGCGGCAGACAAACTGCACGATGAGAAATATGGGTCGAAAACGCTTAGTGTCTTGACGATTGACGATATTTTAAAGCTGAGCGGGTCAAATCCGCTGCTCAAGTCATTTTCCGAAGTCGCGATTGTACCGCTCAGTAACAATTCAATCGCAGTTGGTAGTCCTGCCTACCTGAGAGCTGCCGTCGACGCCGCCGAAGGGCGAGGACGAATGAGCGCGGAATCGCTAAATTCTTTGTTGCGTGATTCAACAGCGCTGATAAGTGTTGCGGGTTCACCTCTGACTTCCTTCAAAAAAAGCTTTGGCTTACTTGGTACCGAGAACAATCCTCGCGGCGCAAATTGCAATTCAAAGTTTGGGGATTTCTATGCAGCAGTCACGATGGACGCAACTAACATTTTATTGCGGGGAGCGATGAATGCAGATAATTCTGACACCGCCAAAATCATTACGTATCTGCTATCCGGTCTGATGCAACAAGCAGCCAATTCAGTGCCAGACAAAAATGCCCAGTCAGCGCTTAAGGCTTTGTCCATTACAGCACCGGAAAATGAAGTGCTTTTGAGTGCTACCATACCACAACAACTCGTAGGCGATTTTATTCGTGATCAGACAAAACCAGCTAAGAAAGAGGTGGAACAAATTTCGACACCACCTCCAGCGAAGAAGCAAAAATCATCGCGGCGAAGAAGGCATCGGTCCTGATTGCGCTTATAAGTGCGCGCAGGTGACGCAAGCATCTAATCTACTCGATCTAATTTCCGCTCATCCTAAACTGCGAAGGGTATCGCCGAGTTCTGTATCTGACTTAGGAGATTGACAATGCACAATTCTTTGAAGTTTCTGATCCTGTTTACAGCCCTGGCGGTCATTTTTATTGCTCTGACTCTTCCTAAGATAGGTCGGGGAGGACAGGCACAGCAAAACTCCTCAACAAATCGCTCAACAAATCGCGGTCTGATCGACAAACCTGCACCGCGCGAGCCGGCACCCCCCACGGCAATGCCTGATTTTTCAAAGAATACCTGGGATCTCCCACCTGATGCGGATAAGACTAAAAACCCTGTGGAGGCAACCGATGAATCTCGGGCGAAAGGTAAGGAATTGTTTTTAGCAAAGCAGGGTAATTGTGTCTTCTGCCACGGGGAAACAGGCGCCGGTAACGAGGAGAATCTGCCGAAGCTGCGAAGAAAACCGGCCGATCTCTCGAATAACGAGCGAATGAAAACGATTACAGATGGGGAAATCTTTTGGAAAATTACGAGGGGAATACCAGGAATCATGCCGGGTCGAGAAAAGCAATTAACCGAGGAGGAGCGTTGGCATGTGGTTAATTACGTGCGGACATTAGGAAAGGAGAAAGCAAAGTAAGAAATACGGTCTTTGGACTTTGGTCTTAGGTCTTAGTTCTAAGCTCTAAGCACAAAGCTCTAAACGCAAAGTTCTAAGACCAAAGACCTAAGACCAAAGGCCCAAGACCTAAGACGTATTCGAGCATTTATAAAGAAGATGAATTAGCTGATGGCAAACCACTTTTTTTGTCAGAAAGAGAGAAAGAACCAGTTGAAGCCTTCTTATCTCAATTTGCTGAAAACGGGAGAACTGAGGCGCCGCGTCGAGGCTCTTGAAAGCTTGCTCAGTCGCTGCACGGTCTGCCCCCGCGATTGTCTGAATGACCGTCTGAAAAATGAGATTGCTGCCTGCTATTCAGGCCGGCTTCCCATCGTTTCCTCTTACACCCCTCACTTTGGCGAAGAACCCGCCCTCGTCGGAACCGCGGGAGCCGGAAACATTTTCTTCGGTAACTGCAATCTGCGATGTGTCTATTGTCAGAATTATCAGATTTCACAAACACACAAAGAACAGCTTAGAAACCAAATAAGCCACGAACAGTTAGCCGAGATGATGGTGGAGTTACAATCACGTGGTTGCCATAACATTAATTTTGTCTCGCCAACACACTTTGCCCCGCAGATGTGCCGCAGCATCTACCTTGCGGCGGAAATGGGTCTAAATGTGCCGATTGTCTACAACACCAACGCCTACGACTCGGTTGAGGTGTTGCGGCTGTTGGCAGGAATCGTTGATATCTATTTGCCGGACCTGAAATATGCTGGGGACGAAGCTGGCTTTCTTTATTCGAAGGTCAAAGGGTATCGAGAATACTCCCGGGGCGCGATTGCGGAGATGTACCAACAAACTGGTGACGAGTTGATTTTCGGTGAAGACGGATTGTTAAAACGGGGGTTGGTAATCCGATTATTGGTGTTGCCAAACGATCTTGCTGGTATCCGCGAATCGCTCGAATGGATCAGAAATACATTGAGTCCAAAAGTTGCCATTTCTATGATGGCACAGTATTACCCAACCAACCAGGCGGGGACAAAACAGAGAAATGTGCTGCTTTCGCGGCGCATTGGAGAATCAGAATGGCTGCGTGCGGTGTCGCTCCTCGATGAACTGGGAATGGAAAACGGCTGGATGCAGGAGTTTGACGGCGCAGCTTACTACTACCGCCCTGATTTCGCGGAGAGAGAAACTCCTTTTAGGGATATCAGAGATTTTGTGTCATAGGGTGGTCTTTGAGCTTTGTACTTTGAGCTTTGTGCTTTGAGGTTCGTGGCCAGTTGTCCTTATACAAGACCCAAAGCTCAAAGTTCAAAGTACAAAGTTCTAAGTTCAAAGACCCAAGACCTAAGACCAAAGACCACTCAAAGACATTCCTCCACTCACCGATGGCAGTATCGTGATTTCACGGGCGTGAGAAATGGAGGTTTCGAGCAGCTCCTTGCGCCGAATGTTTTCGTTGTCCAGAAATATATTGACATGGGGACGCAGCCCGCCTTGCTCATTCAAGACTCGATCACGTAAACCTGAATGCAGCTGCCACAGTTCGTTAAGAGCTTCACCCACCGTGACAGCAGCCGACTGCAGCCTGATTTGCCTCTGGCCTTCGGTAAAGTCAGTTAAAAATCCGGTGATGTTGATAATCATCGCTTGTCACATGCTAGCGCCTGAGGCGGACAGGACCTCCCTGCTAATGAGCCCGTTCGAGTTGCAATCGTATTAAGGTAAGATCCCTTCTGGTACCAGGGGCGCAGACAGCAGCACCACCAGGAACGCGGTTATCATGTTTCTCATCTTTATTTGACTCTTTCGTTGGTGTTTCATTTCAGAGCCGTTCGATCGCCGCGGCCTTCACACAGACGATAGGCGGCAACGCTTCAGCGATATTATTCCAGGAGTTGCCCCCATCGGCGGAGCCAAAGAGTTTGCCGCTTCGAGTCCCAAAATAGACGCCAGCCGGTTGTTCCTGGTCGGTACTCAAGCCATCGCGCAAGACCGTCTCGAAGGCGCCCTCTTGGGGCAGGCCATTTGTGAGCGGTTCCCAGGATTCTCCCGCGTTGCGCGTGCGATATACGCGCAGCTTTGCTTCCGGCGTGCAACGAAACTCATCGGACTCCAGCGGTACGATGAAAGTAGTATTGGAATCGTTTGGATCAATATCCATGGCGAACCCGAAATCAGACGGCACACCGTTGGCTATATCCATCCAGGAATCACCGCCATCGTCGCTCCTGTAAAGCCCCCAGTGATTTTGCAAAAAGATACGGTTAGGATTTGATGGATGACTCACAATCTTGTGCACACACTGCCCGAATTCGGGATACCGGTTTTCTGGTGGTAAAAACTGGGCGCGAACACCCTGATTGCGGACGGTCCAGGTCTTGCCGCCATCATTGGTGCGGTAGACGCCGCCAGTAGAAATAGCAATCAGCATGCACTGTTTGTCAGTTGGATCGGGAAGAATCGTGTGGAGGCACAAACCACCGCCTCCGGGTTGCCATTGCGGTCGATGTGGATGATCGTAGAGTCCTCTTACTAGCGACCACGTTTCGCCCGCGTCATCTGACCTAAACAAAGCCGCTGGTTCAACGCCGCAGTAGATCGTGTTCGGTTCGGCGGCATTCCCCAGGGTAATCTGCCAGATTTGCTTCACTGAGTTCTCCGTATCCGAGGGGAACTTGACGCCATAGGTTTCCGGCTCGGTCCAGCTTTTGCCAAAATCATCTGACGTACTCAGATAGGAACCCCAGAAGGAACTGTTTACTGCCGCCCACAGACGGTTGCGGCCATTTCGATCATCATAGGTAAGTGCATAGATTGCTCTGCCCGGAAAGTAGGGTCCTCCCACCTGCCAATCTTTCCGACCTTTGTCGGAGCGCAGCAGGAAAGCACCCTTCATTGTGCCAACGAGCAACAGCCGATCGCCGGCATTCACATTTACATGACTAGTAGCAGGCATAAATCTCTCCCAAGAGTGATTTTATTTCAGAGTAATGAGTTTAACGACAACATACGGCTTTCGCCAACGCCAATTGCGGACCGCAAGGGAGGTATTCAACATTAAAGTGACCGCAAAAATTTCATGCGGGACGACGGAGATACGACCTCAACATGGGCGGTGTACTCCTCCGGAGCAGAGCGCTTTTTGCCTTCCATTCCATCGCTCTGCTCATTTCCATCAGGAAGCGAGTTTCGCCCGATTCGAGGGCAGCCACCGGCACACCATCTTTGTACAGAACCCGATTGGCTGAGTAGGCCGTGATACGACCTCCGGGCGTAATGACGCCAACCAAATTCAACGGATCAGCAGCGCTTACGGATATGAGATTCTCCTGCTCTGGTGCGCGCCTGATTGAGCGAACCATTCCCACGGCCTCAGCAAGAGCAAACTGCTCGCCTGAAATCCCGCTAACGAATCGCCCACCGCGAATCTCACCTCTTGCCTCGAGCCGGTGATAAACCCGCAGCAATATTCGCCAGGGAAGTACCAGACTCTCACGTTCCAGCAAGCGCTTAAAAACCACTCCGTATCTCTTCAAGAGTATTCGCGCAATCTTTTCTGCTACTTCAGGACGAACAGCATCCGGTTCAGCATCTTTCGCGGGTTCTCGCTTGAGAATGGACCATCGTCCGGCACTCGACATTTCGTAAACTGCCTCTCGTCGCTTTCGCCGAGCGGCAGCCTGCGTTTTGCGGTTTGAAGGCGTTAGCAACGCGCGGAGGCCGGTGAAACTATCTGATACAACGAGCCCATTTGCGACTAACTCAGAGAGCGACTCTTCTACTTGACTGCGCAGCAGCTTCGTTCCCTCAACTATGTCGCTGAAGAATGAAGCTCCCCCTTTTGCAAGATATTCGCAGACGAGCTGTGTAACGGTTGAGAAAGCCATCTCCTCCATGCTCGGACGAGGGAAGACGGAGTCCCAGAGATTGAAATCCTGACGGCGAAGCAGAGTAATTGGTGTGTTACGCACCGGACCTGAGCCTCGCAATCTTTCCGTGCCGCTCTTCGGGGGAGCGCCCGGCGTGAGACGTGCCCACACGACTTCGCCGGATAGACAGAGCGCATCGAGCCATGCCGGATCGTATTCCAGTAAACGGCTGGGGAAAATTTCGCCCTCCCACGCTGCTGCGGGCGCTTCAAAGCCTTCAAGTTGTTCGATGATCGCGGCCAGGCTTTGCGGGCCTTCCATCTGATGTTCGGGTGTAACCTTTTGCCACGCCAGCAGGAAACGGATGAAATCAGCACTCGAAACTGGCTCAATTTCCTGCCGCAAACGATTAAGTGTGTAACTATGGATACGAGCCAACAGACGCCGGGCACACCATTCTGTCTCTTTGGAGTGTGGCGTAAATCTGCCGCGCAGGACAAAGCCTTCTGCTTCCAAACGCAAAATAGCAGCTTCGACCTCATCAGCAGTAAGGCCGCAGGAGACGGCCAGTCCAGCAATTGTTACTGGACCGAGCCCTTCAAGTCTGCCGCGCATCAGTTCAACGAGTGCATCCTCACGTGACCAGGACACCATCCCAAGGCTCTCTGGTGCTGTAATTGCTGGATCCAGGCGTGCTTCTGAGAAGACTACCTGCAATTGCGGTAGACGTTCGGCGGCTACCCAAAGTTTAAAAGTTGATGGCTCAGAAGAACTGTCCACCTCTTGTGGCCGCCCATCAGTTGATTCTTCCAGCCGGGCCAGTCCAGGAATATTGAGCACAGCCGCCCTTTGCTCACTCTCCAGCTCTTTCAGAAATTCCTTCCATCCAACGTCGACTTCATCAGAACTTTCGTACGACGAAGAGAAAGAGCTGTCTTTCTGGTCAATAGCCAATTCGCCCAGCAGACCCTCACTTTCAGTAAGAAATCCGAGCTCCACCAGTGCATCGTGAAGCTCATCTGCATTTTGTACTTGCGGCCAGGCCTCACCTCGGACCCGGTCGATCGCTGACTGATCCAGACGTCCTAGATCGGCAGCTGTTTCGGGATCAAGCCAACGCCTTTGCGATACTGCGCGAGTTCTTCTTTCTTCAAGCGGAGCGTCATCTAGAAAGGCGTAAGGCCTGGCGTTAAGTATTTCCTGAGCCAGCGGCGATGGTTCGACTAAATCGCGTACAAACAGCTTCTTTTCATTCCGTTCGATGGAAGCCAGCAGCGCCTCGAGACCCTTGACATCCATCGCTTCTTCCAAACAATCGCGAACGGTTTGACTGACGAGCGGGTGCTCAGGAATTTCACGCTGTCCAACAAGGTTTTCGGCACAGGCCACCTGATCAGGGAAGACTGCCGTAAGAAGATCTTCAGCATCCATACGCTGAAGTTGCGCCGGGATCTTCCTCCCCCCTCTTCTTCTCAATACTGCGAGGGCCCGTGTCACATTCCAGCGCCAACGAATATTCCACATTGGGGCGTCGAGCAGGGCCTGACAGAGCAACTCGCGCACCGTCTTTGAGTTGAGATAGTGAAAGACCTCTTCGAGCGGAAAACTATGGGTCGGTCCAAGTGACAAGACGATCGCGTCTTCCGTTGCCGCCGCCTGTAGTTCAAAGTTGAATTTGCGACAAAAACGTTTTCGCAACGCCAGTCCCCAGGCACGATTGATGCGGCTGCCAAATGGTGAATGAACTACAAGTTGCATGCTGCCGCTGTCGTCAAAGAACCGTTCGATAATGATATTTTCAAGGGTGGGCATCACACCTAATGCAGCTTTTGCGGCGGCCAGATATTCGACCATCTGTTCGGCAGCGGCTCTTGCTATTCCCACTTCCTGAACCAGCCAATCAAGCACCTCGGAATAGCGACGGAAACTTTTGCTGTCTACATCATCGCCATCATTGTTCGTCAGAACGGCAAAATCAGTTCCACCTATCTCTTCATTGCTTGTCGGGTCTTTGTCTTCCAGCGAAATTCTCTTTCCGATCTCGTCCCGCAAACGAGATACAGAGGCTGACAGCTCACGAGTCCGTGCCGGGGCTTCACCCAGCCAGAAAGGTATCGATGGCGGCTGACCGTGCGCGTCTTCGACCCGCACCTTTCCTTGCTCGACGCGCAGAACACGCCAGGAAGTGTTGCCCAGTTGAAAAATATCGCCCTGCAGGCTCTCAATTGCAAAGTCTTCATTTACGGAACCGATGACCAACTCGCTCGGTTCCAATATCACCGCATAGTCCGCCGTGTCTGGTATTGCCCCACCTGAGGTTATTGCAGCCAAACGCGCCCCACGCCTGCCACGCAGCCTGTGATTGACCGCGTCGTAATGCAGATAGGCCGATCTTCTGCCACGCTTCGTGGAAAAGCCTTCGGCCAGCATCTGAACAACAGATTGATATTGCCCGCTTTCGATATTTCGATAAGGATACGCGCACCGCACCATCTCGAAAAGAGAGTCTTCCGTCCACTCTTCAGCCGCAACAGAGGCGACAATCTGTTGCGCCAGAATATCGAGTGGGCTTTCCGGAATCGATAACTGATCCAGCTCACTGCGGCGAACTGAATCAATCAAAGCAGCACATTCGATTAGTTCGTCTCGAGAAAGCGGAAATATTCTTCCCTTAGGAAAACCGGCCACAGTGTGATTTGAGCGGCCAACGCGCTGGAGGAAACTGGCGATTGAACGGGTCGACCCAATCTGACAGACAAGGTTCACATCACCAATGTCGATACCGAGCTCCAGAGATGCGGTCGCCACCAGGGCCCGGAGCTCACCTGCCTTTAGTCTCTGCTCGGCACTGAGCCGATGTTCACGCGCGAGACTACCGTGATGAGCAGCGATATTCTCATCACCAATCCGCTCGCCTAAATGACGAGCCACACGTTCCGCAAGCCGGCGCGTATTAACAAATACAAGCGTGGTCCGGTGTTCCCTGATAAGCTGAGCAAGACGATCGTAAATCTCGTCCCAGACCTCACCAGACATGACCGCTTGCAAGGGTGATTCTGGAACTTCTATTGCCAGATCCAGCTGGCGAGCGTGTCCGCTGTCAACGATGGTGCAATCGGGCGTTCCGTCATTGGTAATACTTTTAGTGCCCACCAGAAAACGGGCGACGTCCTCAACCGGTCGTTGAGTAGCAGAAAGGCCGATTCTGGTTAGTCGGGACTTACGAATGTGAGCTTCGCGATTGTCGGCTTCATACTGCGCAACCAGATGTTCCAGGCGTTCAACGGAGAGTGCCAGGTGCGAACCGCGCTTATCGCCCACCAAAGCATGAATTTCATCCAGGATCAATGTATGGGCGGTCTGCAACATCCGTCGTCCGCCCTCGCTGGTCAGAAGAATATAGAGGGACTCGGGAGTGGTAACCACCACATGTGGCGGCCGCTTCACCATTGCTGTGCGTTCGGCCGCCGACGTATCGCCAGTTCTCACCAGCGTGCGAATTCCAAATTCCGGCAAACCCAACGCCGCCAGTTCCGCCATGATTCCTTCCAGCGGCATCTGCAGGTTTTTCTGTATGTCGTTGCTGAGTGCTTTCAACGGAGAGACATAAACGACGTGAGTGGTGTCAGCGAGTTTGCCCTGGATACCCAGTCGCACAAGATCATCTATTGCAGCGAGGAAGGCGGCGAGGGTTTTACCAGAACCCGTAGGCGCGGCAATAAGAGTGTTACGGTGGCTCTTAATCGAAGGCCACGCTAGTTCTTGCGGTTTAGTCGGTCCGGGAAAGGCCTTCCCAAACCAGCGGGCTACCGCTGGATGAAAGAGTTCAAGATTCATTAGGAGAGATTATTATACACGGTTGCCGGCGGTTTGCACAGATGAATCACGCGCCCAGCTATGAAACGGCCGCGCGGCAGCAAAGGTTTCAGATTACTAATCCAAGGTTGACACATCGTCGCAGTTTATTCGAATTGCCGCTTGAAATTGTCGAACTGATCCTGAAGCGACGTTACTTGAGTCTTAAGAGATTCCACTTCCTGCTCTAATGCGGTTAGTCTGCTGGTTTCACCAGCGCTGATGCGACTGGCCCTCGGCTGCTGCTCTCTTTCGGCTACAGATTCAGCATTAACCTCTCCAGACAGAAAGTGAGCGAAACGGACTTCCTTTTGGCCAGGCTGACGCGACAGTTTCGTTGCCAGCGGCTCTGGCTCTCTAAACATTAATGACTTGAGAGTCTCCTCGACCTCTTCCAATCCGGAAAACTCATAAAGACGAGAACCGTTGCCACGCAACTCGCCTAGGGTCTGCGTGCCTCGTAACATCAGCACGCACATGACCGCAATTTGAGGCTGATTGAGGTGCATTACCTCGGGCAGTACATGCTTGTATTTTGGCACGCGGCTGGTACTGCCGTAGAAGACGTAAACCAGGTTTTTTTCCCTTAGAGTCTCCAATGCTTCAGCCACCGCTGTTTCACTGTACGAAGTAACGGGATAGCGATTGTTTTTCTGATTACAAGCCAGGGTGAGAGAGTTTAGCGTCAGCGGGTAGTACTCCGGAGTGGTCACTTGTTTTTCAACTAGTGAGCCAAGGACACGGACTTCGATCTCGTTCAGCACGGTGGGCATTAAAGGCTATTTCCAATCCTGGTTCGACGTCACACATCTTTCGCACAACGAAAGCCTGAAATCATCCAGCGCTCGTCTGGGTGAAAGAAGTTACGGTAAGTGGAGCGAATGTGTAGGTGTGGAGTAGCAAACGATCCACCGCGTAAAACCTTCTGGTGTACAAACCACTTGTCATTATATTCGTCAAACTCCGATCTAAACCCTGGATACGGCACGTAATCTGACGTCGTCCACTCCCATACATCACCGATCAGTTGCTGGCAGCCGGAGACGTTCTGCCCATCGCTGAAAGCACCTATGGGCGCCACCCCCCAGAGCCAGTTCTCCAGGAGATTCGCCCGTGACGGACCTGCCGAAGCATTTCCCCAAGGGAATAATGCTGCTCCCTCGGGATCAAGGCCAAGTGTCGCCGCTTTCTCCCATTCCGCCTCAGTCGGGAGACGTTTGCCAGCCCACTTGGCAAACGCGGCCGCTTCATAATAGCTAACGTGACTTACGGGCTCGTTCTGTATCATCGCTGCGGAGTGAAGACCTGAGAAATCTCGAATCATCCATTCACTTTCGTGCAATTCCCAGTAAAGTGGCGCACGCCATTGTTCTCGCTTGAGAGTCTCCCAACCCTCTGAATACCACCAGCGGAAGTTTTCATAACCCCCCTCGCGAATAAATTCCAGAAAATCTCCATTGCTCACTGGTGCGCGATCTATGCTGAAGTCTTCCAAGAATACGCGGTGAGCAGGTTTTTCGTTATCAAAAGCGAATGTTGAATCCTGTGTTGCCGCTGCGACTCTGTTTCGGTGGCCCAACCAGAAGAGGCCACCTTCGATCTCGGCCATTCCCTCAACCGTCTTCGATGATGTCGGCTTGGGACTCATTGCTACCGTAAACTGGTCACAGAGTAAGTGCTTGATGTCGTAGACCAAAAGTTCCTGATGTTGCATCTCGTGTTCGAGTCCCAGACGAACGAGAGATAAGAGCTTACCGGCTTCGCTACAGTTATCCAGCGAATCCAGGAGTTGTAGCATCTGCTGGTCAATATTCTTGCGATAAGCAATCGTCTCTTTGACAGTGGGTCGGGATTTTGTACCGCGCTTGCGCCGCTCAATTCGAGGACCAAAGCCTTCGTAGTAAGAATTAAAATAGAAGAGATACGCTTGAGAATGGACGGAATACCCTGGCTGAAATGACTGTAGTAGTGTTTCAAAGAACCAGGATGTGTGGCCAAGGTGCCATCGTGGCGGACTCATGAATTCCGCAGTCTGAATGACGTAGTCTTCAGTCTCAAGCGGCGCAACGATCCGCATTGTTTGATTCCGAACGTTTTCATAAAGAGCAATTACTGCTCTCGAATTGGTCGTGGCTAAGTGCAGAGATGTTGAAACCATCGCCCTTGCTATCCCCTATGCCTTGATTGCTGTCCCGGATGTAAGAAATCCCCAGTTGAACTTCACGTCCAAACTCACCGTACTACGATTGATTGTTGTTGTCGTTCAGTAACACGTCCGATTATTGTTGCATCCGAATACTTCTCCCTCAAATTCGCCAGCAGCGCGTCTGCCTGATCGGCTCGAATTGAAATAAGCATGCCGCCCGCAGTTTGTGGATCAAAGAGCAAGCACTGCAACTCTTTACTCACGGAGGGATCGATCTGCACGTCCTGACCGACGTACTCGCGATTTGTCTTGTCACCACTCGTCAGCAAACCTCGTGATGCCAACTCCATCGCAGAGTCAAGTAAGGGAACTGTGTCTGCATCAATTTCAATAGTCACATTACTGGCCCTTGCCATCTCCCAGGCGTGGCCGAGCAGTGCAAAGCCTGTTACATCAGTCGCGCCTGTCACTCCGAATTCGCGCATTGCTTCAGCAGCGTGCTTGCCGGGCGTCAACATGGTTTGGACAGAGCGTTCAACTGCCTCTTTGTTTGCTTTTGCAAACTTTATCCCAGTCGAAATGACGCCCGTCCCAATCGACTTTGTAAGAATGATTACATCCCCGGGTCGCGCACCTGCATTTCGGGCAACTTTCATGGGATGGATTACTCCCGTTACCGCATAGCCAAACATGATCTGCTGATTATCAACGCTATGTCCGCCAATCAACGTGACTCCGTGTTCGTTGAGTGTCTCGAGTCCGCCACGCATGATCTCACCGAGGATAGCTGGGTCAACACCCTGCTTCGGGAAGCACGTAATTGCCATGGCCGTAATTGGCGTCCCAGCCATGGCCCAAACATCGTTAATCGAATTGAGAGCGGCAATGCGACCATATTCATGTGGGTCATCAACTATAGGGGTAAAGAAGTCTAACGTCTGCACGAGGGCGAGGTCGTCGCGTAGACGGTATACACCTGCGTCGTCGGCTGTATCAAAACCGACAATCAAATTTTCATCTACGGGTTGTCTTGGTAGCCCGCTCAAAACCTGAGCGAGTATGCTTGGGCTAAGCTTTGCCGCTCAACCGGAGCAGGACACCATCTCAGTGAGACGCATCGACTCTCCTTTCAACCTTTTCTCTGATGAAACCACAGCTATAGTCATTAATTAACCCGTTGTTCCGCGAGAGTCAACGTCGCCTCCGTGGTATGCTACTCTCAAACCGAGTCAATCCAACCTTCCGATGGAAGCTGCTTCTACTATTAAGGTCGGACCTGCCGGCTGGTCTTACAAAGACTGGAACGGCGTAGTGTACCCAGTGAAGCCCGGATCCAAATTTGATCCGTTGGAGTATCTAGCAGACTTTTTCGATACAATCGAAATCAACAGCAGTTTTTACCGGTCTCCAACCGCTTCAACCGCAAAGAGTTGGGTGCGCCGGGTAACTCACAATCCAGCATTTGTTTTCACTGCCAAACTGCATCGTGTTTTCACACATGAACGTGGAAAGGCTACGTCAGAAGATGAACAGATGTTTCGCGAGGGAGTAGATCCGCTGGCCAAAAACAAAAGGCTAGGAGCCATTCTCTTGCAATTTCCCTGGTCTTTTAAAAACAGCGACGACGAACGGCCATATCTGTTGAAGCTAATCGAACGTTTTAAAGACTATCCTTTAGTGCTGGAAGTTCGCCATGTCTCATGGAACACGCCAGCAATTTACGAAATGTTAGAGACCAGGGGCGTAGGGATCTGCAATATCGATCAACCGCTATTCTCGAAATCGATACGGCCGTCGGCTTTAACAACTGCTGCGGTGGGATACGTGAGGCTTCATGGCCGTAATTACCAGAACTGGTTTCGAGAAAAGGCTCCGCGTGACGAACGTTACAACTACTTATATTCCCATGAGGAGCTGGGGCCGTGGATAGCGCGGATTAAGGAGGTCGCGGCACAGACGAAAGAAACTTATGTGATCACGAATAATCACTTTCGCGGGAAAGCGGTGGTGAATGCGGTAGAAATCAAATCAACTCTGGAAGAAAGACCGGTACCTGCACCTTCGTCTCTTGTCGATACTTACCCCGAACTCGGGGATTCAGTCTTAACTGAGCTGGAGGGAGCGAATCGCCAACGACCTAAGCTCTTTTAACGAATGCGACGATTTACTACGGGCCATCGTGACCAGCCACCGTTTTTGCGGTTAGCTGCGCAAAAGAGATTGGCAGACCGTCAGGATCTATGCAGACCGCCAGCCTTATCCCTTCTCCCTCTTGCTCAGTAGGTGGCATTACAAATTTAATGCCCTTTGCTTGCAGCTCTTCGTAGGCCTTGTCTACATTCTCCACATTGAAGCCAATTGAACAGGTTCCGGCAATTTTTGATTGATCCTGATGCCCAACCTGTGGAACGCCACCTCCATGGAGCGCCAGAGTTGTCGAGCCGGTCTGAAATTCGGTCCATTCCGGAGATTGGAACTTCAGCGGGACACCCAACTTATCGCGATAAAACTCTACCGACCGTGCCATATCGGAAACAATCACCATCGTATAGTCAAGTTGCCTGAACATTTACTTTCTCCAAACGTTAACTGCGTTTGCGGCTCTTGCCGTTGCCCATTCCCACAATGATATCGAATTCCTCTTTGGTCAAAGGCATTACTGATAATTGAGATTGTCTGATTAACGGCAGACCGCTTAGTCTTTCATCATAACGAATCGCCGGCAAGGGCACCGGAGAATTGAAGGGCTTAACGGGTCTCAGGTCGACGGCAAGCCATTGAGGATCATCCGCCGTCGGATCAGCGTAGGCGCCTTTCGCTACTTCTGCCAAGCCAACGACCGCCTTTTCTTTACCGGAGTGATAAAACAACACCCGATCACCGCTCTTCATGTCGCGCAAATTATTTCGGGCCTGGTAGTTTCGGACACCCGTCCAGTCGGTTCCTCCATCCTTAATAAAATCGTTCCAGGAATAAGTTTCCGGCTCCTGTTTAACCATCCAGTAATTAGCAGCTCTCTTTGTCTTTTTCATCTTATTACCTTGTAGCATCTTGCTCGGTCAAGAACACCGCTTTAGAATGTGCGGCCTCGGTCCGATAACTAAATAGGAGAACGCCAATGCCCAAAGAAGGAAGCGCCGCTCCCCTTTTCACCACGACGGATGGGGAGGGAGCAACTGTACGGCTAAAGGACTTTCGAGGACAAAAAGTAGTGCTCTACTTCTATCCAAAGGACGATACTCCGGGCTGTACTAAAGAAGCCTGTTCATTTCGGGACGCCTTCTCTGATTTCAAGCAGCGCGGTATCACTGTTTTGGGAGTTTCACCCGATGATGAGGCGTCGCACCAGAAGTTCGCTAAGAAATACAAGCTGCCCTTCACCCTTTTGACCGACCCTGATCATGCAATCGCGGATGCTTACGGAGTTTTCGGCGAAAAGAAATTCATGGGTCGCACTTATATGGGCGTGCTGCGCACTACTTTCTTAATCGATGAGAAGGGAAAGATCAAAAAAGTTTTTGCAAAGGTCAAACCGGAAGAACATGCGCGTGAGGTCCTCGAGGAGTTCGAAGGCTGACCGGGGCATGGTCTTCTGGGGTCGCTCCCTGGCGGTCAGGCTGCCACCCAACCACCAATCTTTTCCGACTCCCCTTCCGGATTCCTGCCCGGCATTAAACCTTGCAAGGCACTGAAAGAGCTGGGGACATCTCTCTTCCGTCGCGGGATAACCGGCCGATGATCGTCATCAACCAGAGCCTCAACAGCCTCGCTGATAAAATACATTCGGTTGCTATCAATAATCTCGGTTCTGATTTCGCGAGTCCACAACAAGAGATTCGCTAAGGCGTCTCCGATTTCGTCCTTGCCAAGCTTGGTCTCTTGCGCAATCTCTTTTTGAGTGCGTGCGCCCTTCCGAATTGCTTCCCTAACGCGTTCGACCGGCGACATTTTGCTCATAAGCCTGGGACAAGAGATCGAGGCTGACGAATCACTCTCGCAGCTAGCCGCATCGGTAAGCTCCAACATGGGCTGGTTTGCTAACCGCTTACGCGCTGACTTGTATTCTTTCAATGCCCTTCGACTCTCGGTCACTTTCTTGCGTATGCAAGTCTTACAGTAAAGATTTCTCCCGTCTTTGCGTGCACGACAAACACCAAATTCTGATAACGGCAATCGTTGAGAACAGATTGGACATTCCTTCGTCACACCAGGGCTTTCCGACTCTTCTTTCATTTTAACGCTCCAACTAACAAGCAGAGTTTATCTATACGAGTCTCGCTGAAAGCAAACACGTCAACCCCAGGCCCGGTTCACATTGCCTTCCGGGCCGCCACGTTCGCGTTGAAGTGATTGCTGGCGAAGGTTCCCTGATGTTAGGAAGAATATCGCCTAAGATTGCCCGCCCAATTTCCTTTAATTAGAGGGCGCGCGCTGAGGTTACATGACTTGAATTCAGATTTGCCGAGCAGGTTTCCGGGCCATGCGAGAAATGTATAAGAGCGAGTAACCTACTGTAATCAAAAATCAAGTTGCCGACGTAACTTTTTGCGTTTGGCAATCAATCGCTTTCAGCGAGGGGTTCGCATTATAGTTATCCGCGCTTTTTTTGCAACAAGTATTTCACTTCAAACTGGTCCAATTTCAGCTGCGCCGAAATTGATTTTGAATATTAGCCGATCAACGTTTGGCGCTAATTGCAAACAACTCTCTTATCGGAAGATAAGTGATCACACCTCATTCAAACTCTCAACCTAAACACGAATCAGAATGCGGCTGCTCGTTTTTAATCAGCCCTCATAATCCTTCGGAAACACCAACAGTCAGCTGTATCTAACAAAGCGTTCGCCGTCCGTTTCACGCAATAAATTCTGTTTACACGTGGTTGGTCCTACTATTAGTAGATCGTGTGATCATTCGCCAAAGACATTCTTGATCTTGTCCTGGTGATTTCCCGGTTGCGGACTGATTCTGACAGATCGAGCACAGACGTCATCAAGGTTCCCTTAAGTAATCCTTGCAAATTTCTTTCAGGTGCAGTTCATACCGAGCGACAAAACGATCCGAGATTTTTCAGCACAAAAGGGAACGGGCATTCCAATTAAAGTGTTGAGACCAAAGCGACTACAGTTACGCCGCAGGAGTGTGCAAAATGGTGTAACTGCTAGTTTGTAACAACTTTGCAATACGTGGCCCATTGATTTCCACACGCTTTTCCACAGATTTCTGTGGAAAACTGTGAATCATCCTCATTGTGGCCGAACTCATAGCGGTTCTCGATCGCTCAGTCGATAAACAAATTTCAGACCTGACCAGACGTCATCTATGGCGCAGATTTTCACGTCTACTAATCCGTGCTTTAAGCCAACTCGTTGAACGGCCTCAAACGATAAATCAGTGATAACGCCTGAACTCTTTTTCGGCCATGCTATCCAAACCATTCCGCTTGTAACCAGTTCGCCGGGAAGTTTTGGAAACAACCTGCGTAGAGTATTCTCGCGATCCGAGAAGACAAGAATAAAATTCACAGGCTGAGCCAATCGAGTCACAATTCTGACCCTCTCTGGTAGTGGGCCAAGTTGCTTCCAGAAGGTTTTTGGGGCGTTCACAAATGCAACGTCGAAGCCCTCTTTGATTCCCAGCTTTTTTAATAAGGGCGTACCTGAATAGCCTGCCATCTGAGATTACCCACTGATTTAACTTAACCGCATTCATTCGGCAACAATGTCCACTCTTAATGCTGCTGCCGAAGAGGTGGACTTTCCACTGAAGTGGATACCATGCTGTTCTCGTCCCAGGGCGATAATCAAAATGGCGCCGCCGAAAACTGTAATTGCAGTTAGAGCCATGGCAATCGGGTAGCTCGAATGCTGAGCAAAAATCGCCTCAAGATAAGCAACTGAGCCCGCCAGCAACACGCCACACTGATAAGCAAACCCTGGCAAGAAACCGCGAACGGAATTCGGGGATAGCTCTGAAAGATGTGCTGGTATTACGCCCCAAGCTCCTTGCACCATAAATTGCATCAACACTCCTCCAGTAATCAGAAGTAGGAGGGAGGGAGCAAAAGCCCACAGGGGAATCACTGCGATCGCACATACCAGGGCCGCAATCATCGAGCGCCGGCGACCAAAGCGATCAGACAACATCCCAAAAAACACGCCACCACAAATGGCTCCCAGCATGGAAATGGCTGTGACCACCGCTACTCTCTGCGGGCTGAATTGCCAATACCGTTTGAGCAGTGTTGGGTACATGTCCTGAGTGCCGTGCGAGACAAAGTTCATCATCATCATCAGTAAGGTGATGTAGATGAATAATCGCCAATGCGAAAGTATGCTGCGCCCAAGTTGGCTCCAACTCTCGTGTCGCGTCTCTTTCCAGACTTCAGACTCTTTGACTCGAAACCTAACAAATAGAGCCAGCAATGCCGGCAGACCTCCGATAAAAAACATCGGTCGCCAGCCCCAGCGTGGAAAAACAAAGAAGTAACAGATTGCTGCCAGAAGATAGCCAGCTGCGTATCCCTCCTGCAGGATGCCTGAGAGCACACCGCGCAAACGTGGAGGAACCTTCTCCATGGCAAGCGATGCACCCACTCCCCATTCTCCGCCCATGCCGATCCCAAAGAGCGCTCGCAGGATCATGAATGAAGTGTAATTCGGCGCCAGGCCCGATAACACTTCAACCACTGAATAAAACATTAGGTCGAGCATTAGAGGCAGCCTTCGACCGTATCGATCCGCGAGTAATCCGAAGATAAATGCGCCTAGAGGACGAAAGGCAAGAGTGACGGTTATCGAAAGCGCGATGGCCGCGTCAGATTTCTGAAACTCCTTTGCGATCGCGGTAAGAGTAAGTACGACCAGAAAAAAATCAAAAGCATCGAGCGTCCAACCCAGAAAACCGGCAAGCAGTGCGGATCGGTGGTCTTGGTTGCTCAGCGCCTCTTGACGTTCCATACTATTATTCAGTGATTAATTACCAGCTGGCAGATCTTTTTGAAGCGTTTGGCAAAAGCTCCGCGATACTAATACGTTGTGATGTCCTGCTCAAGAGGTCTGCCTTCTGTAAGGCTTCTTACCAATCGTCGACTAATCTTGGATGGAACACGCTTGTTAAAAGAGACCGCTCCGCGCTTGATGCGCCGCCGGACCGGAAGAGAAACCCTTCGTTTATAATTAGGGTTCTAACAAAACAATGTTGATTAAAAAGCCGGACGATATAAGATCGAGTGAAATCACCGATAAGAAAGTTTACCTGAACAGGCGAACATTTATGCGAGGCGCAACCCTCGCGGCAACAAGTGTTGCCACGGCTCTACTCTACCGAAAGCTGAATCCCCCTCCGGTCGCAGCTCCGAGCCGAGACAAGCTGAGTAATGTAGTAAAAACAAATTCGGATGAGGCGTTAAGCAAGGGTTTCACGGTAAACGAACAACTTACTTCCCTTGATGACATTGTTAACTACAACAACTTTTATGAGTTTTCTACTTCGAAAGGTTCAGTAGCGGCAGCGGCAAAAGATTTTGTAACCAGGCCCTGGAGTGTATCTGTAGAGGGTCTGGTTAATAAGCCGAGGACATTCGATCTTGACGAGCTGATAAGGTTCAGTCAGGAAGAGCGAGTGTACCGTTTGAGATGCGTTGAAGGGTGGTCGATGGTGATTCCGTGGATTGGTTTTCCGCTCTCCAGCTTGTTGAAGCTTGTCGAAATTAATCCGCAAGCAAAGTACGTTGCCTTTCAAACACTGCTTGACCCTAGACAGATGCCAAATCAACGTACCGGCGTGCTGGACTGGCCTTATGGGGAAGGTTTACGTCTTGACGAGGCAATGCACCCCTTAACGATTCTGGCGACAGGCCTGTACGGAGAGGCGCTACCTTCCCAGGATGGAGCTCCGATTAGACTCGTCGTGCCATGGAAATATGGGTTTAAGAGTATTAAATCAATAGTAAAGATCCGGTTGACAACAGAGCAGCCCGAGACGACCTGGCCAATGGCGGCTCCAAATGAATACGGATTTTATTCGAATGTGAACCCAAACGTGGATCACCCTCGCTGGAGTCAGTCTAAGGAAGTGCGAATAGGAGAATATAGAAAAAGAGACACTGTGATTTTCAATGGTTACGCAGATCAGGTAGCCAACCTGTACAGCGGGATGGATTTGAGGAGGTATTTCTAAGAGTATTCGTCTTTGTTCCTGGATTGTTGGCATTAGGATTTGCATACCGCTAGCCGCAGGCCCGCCGGAGACAAGGAAAAAGAAGTTTTATCATGGACGACATACGCTTTTCCAAAGTTGTTCTGTTCATTAATGCCCTTGTGCCTTTGGCCTTGTTGCTTTGGGATGTGGACCGAAAAAATGTTGGTGCAAACCCTTTGGAATTCGTCACCCGGACAACGGGTATGCTAACGCTCATATTTCTGGTTCTCACGCTGGCAGTCACACCGGCAAGAAAGATCACAAGTCTCAATTGGCTGATAAAGTTCCGACGCATACTCGGCCTGTTTGCATTCTTTTACGGTTGTCTTCATCTGCTTACGTATGTTTGGTTTGATCGGTTTTTCAATCTCCGAAGTACTATCGCCGACATCGCGCGGCGGCCGTTCATCGCGGTGGGAATGATGGCTTTCTTATTGATGCTACCGTTAGCTATAACTTCAACAAATAAGATGGTTAAAAGGCTAGGTGGAAAACGCTGGGGAAGACTTCACCGAGTGGTCTATATCGCAGCCATCGCGGGCGTTGTGCATTTTTGGCTGTTGGTTAAGTCAGACATACGGCTGCCTTTGACGTTTGGGTTCGTACTGGCGTTTTTGCTGCTGTACCGCATGCTAATTAACTCGGCGCCACCGGAACGAATTTCCGAGCCTCGCCTTTTCCCCCGCGAATAAGCTATTTGCAGGGTCCTGATGCTGCCTGACCAGGGGTTTCAAAATCCCTTAGCTTTACTTCCATTAGTTATGAAGGATCCGCTCCAACGGTTCACCACGAGAGTTGACAACTATATCAAGTACCGGCCTGGTTATCCGTCCGAGATAATTGATCTACTTCGATCTGAATGCCTGCTTTCGGAAGAATCCGTGATCGCGGACATTGGCTCTGGCACGGGCATTTTGTCTGAACTCTTTCTCAACAATGGCAACCGGGTGATTGGCATTGAGCCAAATGCCGCTATGAGGGGCGCTGCGGAACAAATGCTGAAATCCTACGGGAAATTTACCAGCCGGGAAGGTTCTGCAGAGTCGACGAAAATCGCCCCCACCAGCGTTAATTTTGTTACCGCAGGACAATCATTTCATTGGTTTGATCCGACGAAGGCGCGTTGGGAATTCACTCGCATTCTTAAACCTCAGGGATGGGTAGTCCTGATCTGGAATGAGCGTCGACTGAATTCGACGCCGTTTCTTCGAGCTTACGAAGAGCTCCTGATGAGATTCGGGACGGATTACGCGCAGCTAAGGCAGAAAAATGCGACCGAGTTGATTCAGGATTTCTTTGCGCCAGAACCGTTCAAATTGAGGACCCTGGAGAATACGCAAGAGTTCGACTTTGATGGTTTGCGCGGTCGGGTCCTGTCATCTTCTTATATCCCTGAAGTTGGGGCGCCAAACTTCGAAGCTATGCTTGTCCATCTGCGAAAGATTTTTGAGACGCACGCAAAGCAGGGTCGCGTCGCAATCGAGTATGACACCCAAGTTTTTTTCGGGCGTTTGCCGGCCGTTGACTGATCGCCAATAGAGGCGCAAAACTTTTTACGTGACTTTTCATTAAAAGAAGCGGGAGAATATGACCAGATAGAGCGCCTTGAAATTAAAGAGGCAAACCAATTTGAAGACGCGGAATTGCCATGGAAAAAAACAGACGAGAAGACGAACGAGTTTCGATTAATTTGCCCGCAAAATGGGATGGACTTTCCGGAGGCGATGAGGCGCGAATAGAGGATTTGAGCATGGGTGGGTGCTTCATAAATACGCGTGGACAAGTGGAGACCGGAGAAATCGTAAGTCTTGCAATAAAGCTTCCTTCCGGCGAATGGCTGGAATTACGTGGCGAAGTTACTTCTTATCAGCCCGGTATTGGGTTCGGTCTGGTTTTTAGCTTCCTCACAGACGAAGAAGAATACGCGTTAAGACAGGTGATCTCCTGATTCAGCTTTCGAATCTTTACTAATCATCTGATTTCACATGTGGCCTTACGTCGTAAAAAACGATGTTAATAACGAGAACAATTCCCGAAATGGCTGCAAGCGAGAAAAAGATCAAGGGGAATCCGGGATACCCAAAGATGCGGAATGAGGTTTCCACACGCATCAGCATTGCGGCTCCCACAATTAGCGCCGCCAAAATCAAACCCAACGTGATTCTATTCGCTACCTTCTGAAGCCCTGCCAGAACGATCTCCTCGTCAATAGCGTCGACATTCACCTTCAGCTCGTTGTTTCCTACGGTATCGAGAATCTTATTGAGGCGAGTAGGCAATTTCTCCACGAACTCTTTGACTTCCACAGCTCCGCTAAGCAGATTCCCAGGGGCGATGCTCTTCACAATGTTCTGCTCGAGGATTTGGATGGCCCGTTCTCTAATCACAGTATTGGGGTTGAATTCCGGATCGAGCGCAAAAACAACCCGGTCCAGGTTCAGCAGCGTTTTCGCGATCATTGTGAATTCCGGGGGAAGCCGAAACCAACAGTCCGCGGCAATTCGGGTTATCTCCAACACGACACGTCCTGCATCCAGCCGAAGCAATGTGCTGTTCGCGTGTTCAGCCACCAAATCCGCTACGCGCCGGGTGTAGTTCTTCTCGTCGAAGTTGGCCTTCGGTTCCCCCATTTTCAAAGCAACCTCGGCAGCTTCTTCGCCCCGGCCCTCGCTAATGGCCAGCAGGAGCCGAAGCAGTTTGCTTTGAAAACCGGGTAAAATTCTCTCAACCATTCCCAAATCTACTAAGGCTATTCGTTCGTCGCCTGTAAGAAAGACATTTCCTGGATGGGGATCGGCGTGAAAGAGTCCGTCAACAAGTATCTGCTTCAAATAGGCATGGAACAGAATGTTCGCAAGTCCGACACCATCAATTTCCAGTAGTCTGAGCGGGCTTAACGAAGTAATCTTTTTCCCGGGAATAAACTCCATCGTAAGCATACGCGAGGTCGTGAAGTCTTCGATGGGTTCGGGAATTATGATCTCTTCAAATTCACGAAGATTATCGGCGAGTGTGATGAGATTGCTCGCTTCGAGTTTGAAATCGAGCTCGCGTAACAAACTTCTGCGCAAGTTCGATAACATATTTTCAAATTCGTATCGCCTTCCCAATTCCGTATGGGAGTCGATGAAGTGCGCTACTTCATTCAGCGCCTCAAGATCCTCTACGATTTGTTCGCGGATATTGGGCCGCTGGACCTTTACCACAACTGCCCGGCCCGTACGCATGTAGGCGCGGTGCACCTGGGCGAGTGAGGCGGCGGCAAGTGGCTCTCGATCAAATTCAGCGAATGCTTTGGAGATCCGAACACCTAGTTCGCCTGAGACAATACGCTCAACCTCTGCATACGAAAAAGGCTGGACCTGATCTTGCAGCCGCGCGAGTGCGTCGATATACGGCTCAGGCAAAAGATCCGCACGAGTGGAAAGAACCTGTCCCAACTTTATGAACGTTGGTCCGAGTTTTTCCAAATCGGTTGCCAGCTCACTCGCGTCCGCAGCGCCCGTCGCCAACACGCTCTGGTCAATCTCCGGAGCCCTGTCCAGGGCAGCAATTTTAACCAAGTCGGAGCGCCCGTATTTCACCAGCAGCAGAAGAACGTCTTTGTATCTCTTCAGCCTTTCTGGTTTTAGGGAAACCATTTCGGCACCTCTTGAAAGTCGAGAACCCGGGGCGATCATGTCACTTGTAGTTGGAGTTCTTGTCAAACTCCCGACGGAAGTTTTACGTAACGGTTACGGCCCCGTCCGGGCAAATAACAGAAAGGAAGGTACTTAAGCGTGGGAGTCTTTACTATTTTGTTGAGGCCTTCTGCGAGGCGGCAGGAGCAGCGAGAACTCGATCGATTGCGGCGCGCAATCCCTCCGTACTCAAGACTTTTAACATAACCCCATTGATAAAGATTGTGGGAGTGCTCTCGACACCATACTTTTCCCCGTCATCAATGTCATGCTTTACTTCTGCCGCATAGGTTCCATTGTCAAGCGCCGTGTCAAAACGCGACCTGGATAGCCCCAGTTCGCTGGCGTATTTTTTGAGCGAGGCAATGTCGAGTGCTTTCTGCCTTTTGAACAGTAACGACACGTACTCAAAAAACTTGCCCTGTGCATTTGCTGCGTTTGCGGCCTCCGCTGCTTTGAGCGCATTCGCATGCATACTGAGCGGAAAATCCCGAACCACAAATCTTACCTTATTTCCGTAAGAAGTCAGCACTTCTTCCAGGATAGGTTGCATCGCAGCACAGGCCGGGCATTGAAAATCAGTAAACTCGACAATCGTCACGGGTGCGTTCGGGTCACCTCGAGAAGGATCATCATCGGTGCTTATTGTTTGAACTGGTGGCTCAGGCTCTGAAATCAGGAGGCGAATATCAGCCCCCTTTTGCAGCCTGTCAGAGAGAGCATGCTCTAATCGCTGTTGCTCCTGGTCCTGCAGGTAGCTGGCAATTTGATTCCGTGCCCCATCCAACTCGCCGCTAATTCGCGCCTTATTCTCAGCATAGAACTTCGCCACTTCCGCTTCAGTAGGTGGGTGTATTTTATCGCTCACCTCTGCCCGCACAATTTCTTCCGGCTGAATACCACGACGTCGCGCCTCGGCAAGCAACAGAACATCTTTTATAGTACGTTCCAGAGCATCCTTGGCGGCTTGATAGGCATTCGACTGGAGCTTATAAATCATCGGCTTCAGCCTTTCCTTCACTACTCCGATCGTTACTGGCTCTCCGGAAACTGTTGTTACTGCTACGGAATCGCTCAGGTTGGGGGTATTTATATCGACGCCCATGACCACCGGATTGGTCGTGCGTAACTTCTTAACAAATTCCGCTGACAATTTGGCCTCGCGTTCGCCTCGCAAGAAATTCAGCACTTGCGCATGGATGGAGGCTGGATCTCCTTCAGTAAGCTGGTCCCGATTATCTTCCATGAACTTCGCTATTTCGCTCTCAGTTGGATCTGTTATTCGCCTGACTACCTCTTGTTCGTACAACTGGTGCGTCGTTAGCTTGCGTTTCCTGGCTTCCACTTGCAGTAACACAGTATTGGTCTGAAGCTCCACCACTGTTTTGCGTGCTTCAACAATTTGCTCATCTAGAGTTTCCATAGCCTTGGCGGCTTTTGGATCTATATCTGCAGTGGTCAGCGTCTGCCCGTTAACAATTGCCAGTGGCTTCGGTGATGGTGGCTGACCGACCGTTACCGGCGAACTTTCCGGTTTTGGACTCGCTTCCGGCGCTGCAGGCGCAGGCTGGGTCGAACGAGTACTGGGCCGCCGGTGGGTGGTTTGTGACACCGCACCTACAGCCGAAAATATCAAGGTAAAAATAAGCAGGAGTGGCGCTAATCGTGGCATGTGGGACGTTTGCAGATGCTGAGACTCGATACGGTTTGAAACTAGATTTAGAACACAAAAAGAGAGGATACGTTGCCCATTAAGTGAAGGCAACAGTGCAGGGTGCCTTTGTACTGAGGCAGTTTGGGTGCGCTCAGACAGTCAAACTGTCAGTGACGGCGAATTATGCTTCGTCTTCGCGGCTTAGGGGGCGTTCGGACTGAGAGAAGATCGTTATGTCGGCCATTGAGAATAAACGCCAGGCCCTGGTGCGTTATGCCGAGCATCCTGGCAGCCCGGGTAACACTGCCACGCGATGCTTCGAGAGCCTTCCGGATTAGGGTTCCCTCATAACTAAGAACTGCCTTTTCCAGCGTCCCGGAAGGCAGAAGCTCCGCGGTCGATCCCGCAGGAATACTCTCCTCCGCGATTCCCGCTCGTGAGTTTTCGCCGTTTTTCTCCCATATCTCCTCGGCGGCCAAAACGCGTCGAGCGCACTGACCCAGTCGCCGCTCGAGTGCCGAATCTTGTGATTTCGTAAGGAGTACCTCTGCATTTCGGTAGAGCCTCTTCGCTTCGGCTGCCAAAGAGTCGTTCAGTTCTTCGACTAATGATAAAGCAGCGACCCCGGCACTCTCCAAATCACCCGCCTGCTGTGCGACCTCAATGGCTCTCGTAAACTGACTATAAGCTTCTGACTGACGATGCAGGCGCGCGTAGGCTGTCCCGTGAGTAGTTAGAGCCTCAGCCAGCAGGGCCCGTTCGTCACTCTGCTCAAAAGTGTGTACTGAGGAACGCACAACAGCCTCAGCTTCAACGTTGCGACCCTGGGCCAGGAACACGCGAGCGCGCGTCTCATCCACCTGGGCCATGCTCGCCTTGTCGCCGATGCTGAAAAACAGTTGTTGGGCTCGATCAAGATGCTGATGCGCTTCGGGAAATCGCCCGATGCTCGAAAACAATAGCCCCTGGTTGTTTTCAGTAACTCCCTGAAAGCGCTTGTTGCCGACCTGCTCGAGATGGAAACCTGCGGCTGCGTATTCCAGCAGCGCCTGGTCTATGTAATCTTCTCGTTTTTCGCGAAGTCCGAGATTCTTCAGGACCGTGGCGTATTCATTATGGAACTTGCCACGCAACGAATGGCTCGTGCAGTTCTCAAATAATGGCGCCGCTTCGCGATGGACCGCGAGGGCATCATTGTAGCGAGTAGAGGATCTCTCTATGAGGCTAAGATTGAGCAGAGTTCTCAATCTAACTTCACCAGGCCCGCGCGGCAGCTGACTTAATACGTGGCGCAGAGTAGCCCGTGCCTCATCGAAGCCGCCTTCACGCCAATAGCAAATCGCCAAATCGTTTGCGGCCTCAGCTACCTTTTCCGGTAAGCCTAATTGTTCGAAGACCCGACTACTCTCGCTGATCAGATCTTTCGCGATTTCCTGTGATCGCTCTAAACCCTGCGCGCTTCCCAACCAACCACTCAGCGTCCCCACTCGCAATAAAGCTTCTCCCCTGGCAAGTGGGCCCAGTCCCTCCACGTACGGCCGCATGCCCACCCCCTGCCAAAGTTCGCGCAGCGCTTCTCTGGCAGCAGCGTAGTTGCCGTCCATTTCGAGATCTTTTGCCCTCTGGCAGTTAAGCAAAACAGCCTCATCCCTCTCGACAACATCGGCTGAGTGACTAATTCGTTCTAAGTTCATGTGAGGTCATCCTTTCATCAATACAGTAAGAAACCTTGCATAGCTCCGGTTCGCCGGATATTATCCTGCTCCTATTGACTTTGTCCAGTTGGTGATCCCGCTTGCCAACCAGAATTTCAACCCCCAGATCTTTAAGGAGATGCTCAATGAAAACAGCTGGAATTCTAACTCTGGTCTCGATCTTCGCTCTTTCACTCGGCAGTAGTGTTCGCGCCGGCGACATGGGGAGCCCGGGCTATACTGCTCCTGCTCCAACCACCACTTCGACAAGTGGAAGTGATCTCACGGCGCCCTGCGGTGACATGGGCAGTCCGGGCGTTACCTGCAACAGCAGCCAGGGTGCAGATGACCTCTTTACCGACTTAATAATCGGTGCGACGTCTCTCTACTAAAAGAGGGAGACCTAAAGAGGAAGACTCCTAATAACGCTTGGATTCTTCTATTGCCGTGACCGTTCACGGGCGGCTTGCGATTAGTTTACGCAACACACGCCGCTCGGTTCGCGGGCGGATACCCGGCAAGGAGGCGCTGACAACGCAGAATCCTACCTTTACTGCAGCCAGGATGCAATACTTGGTCAGCGAGCATGGCTTTGGTAAGGGGAAGAAATGCGCTTGCGCTAAGCCTCCACCGGATTGTGACCTGCCTGCACTAGCTTGCGGACGGTCCCAAGTGTATCGATCTCACCTACAGTTTTATCTTGTCGCAAACGCAAAATTCTAGGAAACCGAAGGGCAAAACCACTCTTGTGACGTTTCGATACCTGAATGTTATCGAACGTCACCTCAATTACGATTTTTGGCTCCACTAACCGCACTCGGCCGTACGCAAACTCACGTATCGTATGATCGCGAAACCATTCCGTCATTTCAATCAGTTCTGCGTCAGTCAAGCCTGAATAAGCTTTACCTATATTGAGCAGTTCATCGCTCTCCTCTGAGCGACGCACAGCGAAAGTGTAATCGGAAAGGAGATTCCGCCGTTTCCCATGACCAACCTCCACCGCCGTTACGACAACGTCTAACGTGGCAATCGCTCTCTTTAGTTTTAGCCAGTCGCGGCCGCGTCGCCCCGGCTTGTATTGCGATGCCGGGCTCTTAATCATTAACCCCTCATTGCCCCGCGCTCTTGCCTCATTAAATTCAGAATCCAGAGCAGCTACTTCATTGAACCTCTTGGCGCGAGAAATACGCACAAGGCCTGCATCCGGAACCAGGCTTTCCAGAATCTGCCTACGGTGTTCTAGTGGCTCATCAATCAACACCTCCTTCCTGGCATACAGCAGATCATACGCCACAAATATGACCGGTATTTCCGCGAGCAGGGCCTCCCCAATCGTCTTCCGACCCAAACGCTTTTGCAATTCGCCGAAAGCAAGTATCCGTTCTCCTCGAGCTGGAACAATTTCGCCGTCAATAATTGCCTCCGTGGGAAGAGCCTTCAACGGTTCAATAAGCTCGGGGAATCGAAGAGTAACCTCATCCATTGTTCGAGAAAAAATCGCAATTTGGCCGTCCTTTACATGTGCCTGGGCACGTATGCCATCGAACTTGTCTTCCACAAAAAACTCGTCTGGCATTGTGCGGGCAATATCGGCAAGATCTGCGGCGGGCGTGGCAAGCATGAACTTGATAGGGTGAAAGAGGCGCATTCCCACTTCATCCAAACCTCCTGTGCGAGCCCGAATGGCAGTTTCACCAATATCGCCGAGAAGCATGTTTGCTTGCGCGACCAGCGCCAGCGGTTGCTGAAACGCGCGCGCGATTGAGTCTTCAACAAGGCCTTCCCTGAGACCAATCCGCAGATCTCTGGCTAATAATTTTATGAGATATTTCGCTTCCAGAGGTGTAGCCTGATGCAACACTGTTGCCAGCAGAGCGGTTTTGTTTTTCGTTCCCGCAGTTTCACTTAACCGGGTAATGATAGATTCAGTCTCAACGAGGGAAAGAGTTGGTTCGTGAAATTCACGTTTGGCGTCCTTTACTGCTTCGTAAGCTACCTCTCCTGCATCACCTAAACGCACGTAGCGAGGTTGAAGATCTTCAGTTTTGAATCCGGTTGCTTCACTTAGCGCCGTGGCAATGATGCTGCCACCGACGTTAGTTGTTCGTGCGTCATTCAGGGCGAACTGGTGGCCCGCAAAATATCTTGCCGCACGTGCTAAATCCGCGTCGACAAGCTCCTGAAAATAATCTGCCAACAATGCTGCCTTTTGAAGCTTTTTCGTTGTGGCAGCAACTCTTTCGGCCACCTCAGCAAAATGCTCAAGCGAGGCCGGCAGATTAATGTAAAGTTGTTTGAGCTCACTGGGCATACGATTGATTGTACGATTCATTGTACGATTGCCAATTGCCAATTGCCGATTGGGGCAACCGGAATCGCAACGCAATTTCTAATTGGCAATCGGCAATCTTACTGAGTACCGATGAGCTAGCATTGACCTTCCTTCTGAAATGGCTGGTGTCGCGTTACAATCGGTATGGAACTACCTCCTTGCGAAGAGTTGCAGTAGACCTGATGGCGATCCAATCAGCAAGAAGTTTTGAAGCCGTCGTAGATCACGTCGCCGTTGAGTCCCTTGATCTAAAGCGCGACGTAAGGGACTACGAAAGGATCGGATTTCAGCTCGAAACGCTCTACGATGATTGGGCGATGTTACGGGATTCCAAAGGTTTCGGCCTCGCTCTGCTGGGACCAGGCTCAAAACATCCCCCGCACCTGGGCTTGCGCGTTAACTCACGGGAAGAGCTGGAGATCGCCGCTCGCAACGAAGGGAGAGCAATTAAGGAACACCGCGATCACTCCGTTTCTTTTTATACCAGGGGTGCTGCCGGCCGGGCAGTTGAAGTCATCTATTATCCACCCGAATATCGCGGATCGCACGAGCAAAGCGGGTAGTGCCGGGAAGCTACTTTTCATCTCGATGTAGTAAGAATATCGAGTTAGCGGTTTGATAGAAATTCAGCCTGAGGGTCTGCCGGAAGGTTTCCAACGTGTTATTACTAATTCTTGATTCACTGGGCAGCACCGAACTGCTTTTCATCCTGGTGATGGCTCTTATTTTCTTTGGTCCCCGTAAGCTGCCACAGATCAGCCGGTCGCTGGGAAAGAGTATTGCCGAATTCCGTAAAGCCTCAGAGGATTTCAAGCGGACGTGGGAAAGAGAAGTCGCTCTTGAATCGCCGCCAACTGATCCCACTGTCGAACACTCGAGCTTTGTCGAGAACAATTCAATAAACGATACTGAGCCGGCTCATAATTCAGCAGATTATCGCCTGGAAGCGATGCCGGCACAGGATTCGATTTCGCGCCAAAATGTGCCGAGCCCTGAAGAAGCTGTGCCTTCCACAGAGACGGACAACAACTTGCGCGAAAAGGCTTTGAATTCCGACGGCCCATCGAAACGCGACTGGTTTTGATTAACTTTCCAAATTAAATGTCATCACTTATCAGAGCTCGCAGTATTGGCCAGGATCACGATGAAGAAGAACTTGGCGGCCAGATGTCCTTTCTGGAACATCTCGATGAGCTGCGTAGTCGGCTGATTCGCTCGATCGTCTTTGTGTTCGTCGCGTGCAGCGTCTGCTGGTTCTTCTCAGACCGCATCTATAACTTTCTCGCGATTCCCGTCGAACGGGCGCTCGCAGACGCCCAACGCCGCCAGATACCAATTGCGGGAATGACTGGAAATGAGAACGTGAGCTCGCTGAGTTCGCTGAAGGAAGGTGATACGGGACGCTATCTTTTCCCGGAGGAGACGAAACTTGGCACCAGCATTATTCCGGCAGGAGCCTCCGTGACGGCGCGAGTAAGCAAGAATACCCAGGGACAATTAGGTCTCTACACGGATGAGCCTCTTTATGCTGGAAACATAGTTATTCCCAAAGGCGTGCGGCTTCCCGTAGATTTCACATCACTCCCACAGGCCATTTCTGGTGTCAATGACAAGCTAATAGTAACGAGTGCCCTTGAACCATTTTCGCTATATATCAAGGTTTCTCTCTATGCAGCTATTTGCTTGTCGGTCCCATTTCTGCTGTGGCAGATCTGGGCTTTCGTTTCTCCGGGCCTGTACCCTCATGAGCGCGGCTACGTTACTCCTTTCATCTTACTTTCTTCCATCTCCTTCGTTTTGGGCGCCGCATTTGCTTACAAAGTAATTTTCCCGCCGGCTGCAAAATACCTGCTTGGCCTCGGCCAGGATTTCCGGCTGTTGCTAAAGGCCGACGACTATTTCGACTTCATCATCATCGTCATGCTGGGCATGGGGGTTGTTTTTCAAATGCCGGCGATTACTTACGTTTTGTCGCGGATTGGCTTAGTGACGGCCGGATTTCTATTGCGGGTATGGAAGACGGCCATCATTGTAATACTCGTGGCGGCGGCAGTGCTTTCACCAACAAACGACATCCCCAACATGCTTTTATTCGCGGCGCCCATGCTGGTGCTATATATTGTCTCGATTTTCGTCGCGTGGATTTTTAGCAAACCGCGAACGGCCAGCTAGATGGTTCCCGGGTCGATTGCTGGTAGATTCTGATTTTACGGTCGCTTGCAGTGGTTTGGAGGCAACAAAGCTATCATTTTCCGCATCTTGACTGTGTTCTTGGCAAGACCTTAGAATCCACTACTTCTCTGGTAGCACGGCAAGTCATCGTGCTCACGTTCATCAGCTTTATAGGAGTTTCCCAATGTTTTACTTGAAAGCTGCTCTTCGCCTGACGATCTTTTTCGCGGCGCTCTCTGGCGGCACCACATTTCTGATTGCCCAGGGCACCAAAAAGAGCCAGGACCCGATGGACAAGCCACGGAATGTGAAACCGGAGCTTAAGAAAGCTTACAAGGATTGGTTGGACAAGGATGTCACCTACATTATTACTGATGAGGAGCGAAAGGCCTTTAAAAAGCTGCAAACTGATGATGAGCGGGAGCGGTTTATAGAGGAGTTCTGGCGCCGGCGCGATCCGGATCCGGACACCGACGAGAACGAGTTTAAGGAAGAATATTACGAACGTATCGCCTACGCCAACGAGCATTTCAGCTCAGGAATTCCCGGCTGGAAAACCGACCGCGGGCGGATCTGGATTATGTACGGCAAACCAGATGAGCAGGAGACACACCCGATGGGGGGCAACTACGAACGCCCTTCATACGAAGGTGGCGGCTCGACCTCTACTTATCCTTTTGAGGTCTGGTTCTATCGCTATTTGGCGGGGGTCGGTTCGGGAGTCGAGATAGAATTCGTCGATCCTACGGGCAGCGGTGAGTATCGTATAGCGCGTAATCCTGATGAAAAAGACGCTCTCCTAATGGTGCCAGGGGCCGGCCTTACGCTGTCAGAACAGTTGGGTCTTTCCAATAAGAGCGACCGAATTTCGGGTATGAATGGAATTGGAATGGCCAATTACCAACGCGAACAGGATAGTCCGTTCTCCCGACTCCAGCTGTTAGCAGATTTAAGCCGCCCGCCGCAAGTGAAGTTCAACGATCTGGCGACAGCGGTTAATACCGGTGTCGTTGAAGAGAACCCGCTCAATTTTGATATTCGCGTGGATTTCTTCCGCCAATCGGACGAGCGAGTAATCACAGCATTTACTATCCAAACCGAAAACAAAGAGCTTACATTTACTGACAGCGGTGGTCTCCAACAGGCTCGAATGAATATCTTCGGGAAGATCACTTCGGTCGCCGGTCGCCGCGCAGGTATCTTCGAGGACCCAGTGGTGACCACAGCAACGACAACTGAGCTTACTGAGGCCAAAGACCGTAAGTCGGCGTATCAAAAAGCTGTTCCTCTGCAGCCGGGAACCTACAAAGTAGATGTAATCGTGCGTGATGTCGCTTCTGGCGCAACCGGCATCCGGCACGTCGGATTCACGGTTCCAAAATACGATCCGCAAAAGCTTTCAACCTCGACGCTGGTTTTGGCTGCTAAATTGGAAAGCCTTATCGATCAGCCGGCGGTGGGACAGTTTGTGATTGGACAGACAAAAGTCATCCCTAACGTCTCAGGAATTTATCACCGCGGCCAACCTGTAGGTGTTTATATGCAGGTCTACAATGCGGGAATTGATCAAACCACCTTGCGTCCGTCCGTGGATGTCGACTATGCCCTCTCAAAAGAGGGGAAGGAAGTGGGCAAACAAGCAGAAGACTGGCGCGGGATGAGTGACTCTGGCCAACGGCTGACGTTAGCTCGTTTGATCGACACGCGCACTTTGGCGCCTGGTGAATACGAACTAGCGATTCGGATCCGCGATCGCGTAAGCGGTCAAACCCTCTCGCCCTCCGCAAAATTTACTGTAGTGCAGTAACACGTTTCGGGTCAGGGCGCTCGTTTTAAGCGAACGCTCGACCCGCTTTCAGACTCTTAAGCCCTTCACGCTCCCTACCACACGCGGTATAGCGATCCTTTATTCTCCAGTATGTGATTCTTTAAAAAGCCCAAGCACTACGGAACCGAGCGCGGTAATGGTAACGCCGGCTCGATCTCAAATTGCGAAACGCTGAATGTGACGAAATTCCTTTGCGTGAGTCCGACCGGTGCTACCGGGGATGTGTGAAAACTGCTGCTGGATGCCCCCGGCTTGTCCGGGGGAGGCTCACGCTTGCCGCTAAAACGTCGAGCAGTCAACTCTCGCGGATGCCACCGCCTTGCGCGGTGGAGGCTCACGCTTGCCGCTAAAACGTCGAGCAGTCAACTCTCGCGGATGCCACCGCCTTGCGCGGTGGAGGCTCACGTTCCTGGCTATCTGCTTCGGGTGCTAGCAGCAAACGTGAACCTCCACGGGGCAAGCCCGTGGTATCCAAAGGAGTTTCGCCAGCTCTGTTAGTAGCGACCAACGTGAGGCTCCCCCGGACAAGCCGGGGGCATCCAGCAGTAGTGATCGCTCAGGAGTCGCGTTGCGTGAGATTGACCCGGCGCTAGCCGCTCGGTTCTGTAGTGGTTCGTGGGAAGTGTGCCTTGATGCGGCTGAACTACTCCGATGCTAAGATACTTGGCGCATGACTCAACCGTTGAATCTCACAGGAATGTCTCAAACTGAACTCGTCAATTTCATCGAGAAGATGGGCGAGCCGGCATTTCGGGGCAGGCAGCTTTTTTATGCACTACATCACCGTCGGCTACGTTCATTCGATGAAATGAGCAATTTGCCCGCAAAGTTGCGCGAGAAGCTTCAAGGACAGGCCACGGCCGCAACTCTCAAGCTGGAAAGCCGTTTTCTCTCGGAAGACGGAACCCGACGTTATCTCATGAAGACGTACGACAACCTGCCTGTCGAAACTGTCTTCATTCCAGAAGAACGGCGCGATACTATCTGCTTTTCATCACAGTCCGGATGCCCGCTTCAGTGTAGCTTTTGCCTGACTGCCAAATTGGGACTCTTGCGCTCCTTGACTGCAGGAGAAATTGTCGAACAGATCATCATTGCCCTTAACGATGCTTATGGCAGTGGCGTGAAGTCTCCGCGCGGAACAAATCTGGTCGGGATGGGCGCCGGTGAACCGTTCCTCAATTTTCATGAGTTGATGAAGGCTTTGCGTATCATGGGCGACCCGAAGGGATTGCACATTGTTCCGCATCGCGTAACCGTTTCTACCGCCGGCATTGTCCCCATAATACGAGAACTAACTAACATTTCGGATCGGCCCCATCTTGCTGTTTCTGTTGCCGCTCCCAGCGATGACCTGCGAGATCTGTTAATGCCCATCAATAAGAGATGGCCCCTGGGCCAGTTACTCTCTGCTTGTAAAGAATTTGAAAGATCTTTAAGGCGGGGCGAGCGGTTCACGTTCGAGTACGTGATGTTGAATGGTATTAATGACTCAGACGAGCAGGCACGCCAACTTGCAAATCTTTTAAACCGTTACGAACTGAGAGCCAAGGTTAATCTGATTCCCCACAATCCTGCAAAGACACTGCCTTACGGGCCGTCCTTGCCGGAGCGAATCGAACGATTCCGGTCGATTCTAATTTCCAAGGGAGTGCACGTGTTTATCCGTCGGCCGCGTGGACGTGATATCTACGCAGCGTGCGGTCAACTGGCAGCCATTGGCCAAACAGCGTTGCCTCCAGCCACGATGCATCAGTCGGCTTAAGGAGCCATAAATTCAAGGATAAGACAATACCGGGCGCTGGCCCGACCGTGAGGAAGGAACATGTCCACAGGAAAAGTTACGTTTTCTCTCGTAATACTAGCTACGAGTTTGTTCTTTTCTGGTGTGCTTCTGTCCGGACATTCAATGCCCCAATCGCCGCCAAATATAGCCGTCAGTGGCTATTTGTCAGCAGATAAGGCCACCCGAGGAAAACCGCTGCCGGTGGTAGTGGTGATGGAGATTCCCGGAGGATTCCACGTCAATTCAAATCGACCCCTCGAAAAGTTTTTAATCCCCACGAAACTTGAGATCTTGCCGCCAAACGGCATACGAGTCGGACCGGTAGCTTACCCTCGTCCTGTTGTGCGCAATCTGAAGTTCTCGAAAAACAAAGTGTCTGTGTTCGAAGGTAAAACTACTATGCGCTTTACCGTAACTCTACCGGGAAACTACAGCTCCAGCGCGACTGAAATCAAAGCCCGGCTCAAATACCAAAGTTGCAACGATGATTTTTGCTTCCCCCCACAAACACGAGAAATCTCAATACCAATTACGGTTGCTGGACAGTAAAAGTGTAATCGGAAAGATCTAACCAGGAAAATCCGAACTATTTTTGCGCCCTTCCAACACCACCGAGGCAATTGCATGTTCGCTGGTATGGGCCAGAGAAAGGTGGGCTACAGTTGCCGCCGATTGTTGAAATAATCTCAAAACCTGCCGGTGAAATATAAGGAAAGGTGCTCCACTACCGTGTGAGTTGATTTCCACATCCTGCCAACTGATCCCACCTCGCCAACCAGTCTGGAACGCTTTGAGAGTGGCTTCTTTTGCCGCGAATCGCGCTGCGTAATGCTGGGCAGCTACGGCGCCGCGAGCGTTACAATAGTCGCGCTCGGCGTCGGTGAATACGCGTTCCGCAAAACGCGGAGTACGCATTAGCACTTCGCGAATACGGCGAACTTCGATAATGTCTATACCAATGGAAATTATCACAGCCGAAAAAGAGTTTAAGGATACTGGCTTCTACTGGCGCGAGAAAAAGGGCGTTCGCGCATTGATTTGCGCCAGCTTGGAACAAGACGGATTCACTAACGCCTTCTCCACGCGGCTGGGTGGTGTCAGCCCAATGCCTAAAGACTCTCTTAACCTTGCCGGGTTTAACGAAGATGCAGCTGAGAACATTCTGGAGAATCGGCGCCGGTTTCTCAAGCTTTTTTCGGGTCAGTGGACACTGGCAGGTTGTTGGCAGGTACATGGCTCCGACGTGCGCCTCATCAAAGACGCCGAAGACGCGAAGCCCGCGGAAAATGCGCGCGGCGAGACGGTTTATTGCGATGCTATTGCCTGCGATGCACCAGGGGTGCTCGCAGCCGTTAAAACGGCGGATTGTGTTCCGATTTTGCTGTGTGACATCAGCACCGGCTCTTTTGCAGCGGTGCACGCCGGCTGGAAGGGGACGCTGGCGAGCATTGTCCGGCAGACACTCGAGCGCATGACCAGCAGTTACCGGACGCGAGTTGCGAGCTTGCGGGTGGCCATTGGACCAGCCGCCGCATCTTGTTGCTATGAAGTCGGCAGTGAAGTCATCGAAGGGTTCAAAACCAGATTCCCCGCATCAGACGATCTCTTCACCCCAACGCGCAAAGAACACGCTCGGATTGATTTAATAAAGGCGAATCGCGAACAACTGATTAGCGGCGGAGTGAGTCCGGAACGCATTCACATCGCCCCGTTCTGTACCATGTGTAGCAATGATCTGTTTTTTTCTTACAGACGCGAAAAGCAAATTCTCGGGAAAGTGGGCCGCCTCATGTCAGTGATCGGACGGGCGCACTGACTAGCGCATCTCGTTCACCAACGTCCGCTTTCCCAATGTGTCCACGTCGACGCGAGTAGATCTCAAGATCCCGAAGACGTCTGAAAACGCTTTGTCCTTGTTTGGGGAACGGCTATGTTGCGCGAGCAAGAGAGTCTCGATTGGAAAATCCGAATTCTCCTCCGCTTCCCTGCCTCCATTCAAGCCAGGAAGATTGCCGTGTTTATAACACTCCAGGTTCGGTGCGAGCCGTTCAGTGACAGCAATTAGCTCCCGATTGGGACAAGATAGGGTTGATCGCAAGCCATTGTCAGCGTCTATCTCTACAAATTCAATTCCTTCCGGACAAGGGAAGGTGCTTCCGCCCAGCTCGGGCCGAATTTGGACCGCTTCTTTCATGAAATCAGTCCAGGCAGGCAAAGCAGCTTCAGCACCGGTGAGTCCCAATTGCTCGTTATCATCGAAACCAATCCATACCGCGCAGACCAGATTTGGGCTATATCCGACGAACCAGCCATCGTGAGAAGTACCAGTCTTACCAGCAATGGCCGTACCCTTTACCGCATCACGCGCCGCGCGAGCTGTTCCGTGATCCACCACGGCCGTTAGCATATTGGTAATCATGTAAGCCGTCGTGGGGCTGATCACCTGCTCCGGCCTGCTTCTGTTTGTTAAAGAATGAGCTCCGGGGGGTTCCGCCACACTGGAGATTACCCGCGGTTCCACGCGACGCCCACCATTGACGAAGGTGGCGTAAGCGGCAGCCATCTGTAACGGGGTTGCTTCCGTGGTGCCGAGTGCCGATGACGGATAGCGCTCAGGCTTGGGCAACCCAAATCGGGAAGCCAGATTTGCGATTCGAGCGAGACCAGTTTGCATGGCGACGTCGACAGTTACTACATTAAGTGATTTTACCAATCCAGCTCGCAGGGTAACCTCCTGCATTGAGTAACTACCACCGTAGTTTGCTGGTCTATAAATTCTGTTCCGGTCGAAAATAAAATCACGTGGCGCATCGCGGAAGAGCTGCACTGGTGAAAATCCGTCCTCAATTGCAGCCGCATATACAAACGGTTTGAATGTGGAACCAGGCTGACGTCGCGCATCCGTAGCTCGGTTCAATTGTGATGTGCCGTAGTTTCGACCGCCAACCATTACCAGCACGTTGCCAGTTTCCGGATCAAGAGCGACAAGCGCACCCTGCGGCCTTCTTCCGCTACTGTCCTCGGCGTCGAGACGATTAAGCTGTCTTTCGAGAGCAAGCTCCGCCACACGCTGTAAGTCAAGATCAATGGTCGTGTAGACTCTCTGGCTTTCGGCAGGAGCCTCCAAATCGCTTTCAGCCACACGATTAACGTAATCCACAAAATAGGGCGCCAGAGACAGACTGTTTGTCTCGATTGGCATTGCAATCACCGCACATATTGCCGCAGCGCCTGCTGCTTCACTGCTGATCCAGCCATCGCGGGTCATTGCGGCTAAAACGGCATTCCTTCGTGTTTGCGCCGCTTGCGGATGTCTTTCGGGCGAATAGCGAGATGGGCTTTGGATCATTCCAGCAATCGTCGCCGCTTCGTTCAGGGATAAATCTCGCAGAGCTTTGCCGAAAAATAGATCTGCCGCCTGGCGAACTCCTCTAACCCCAATTGCTCCGACTTGACCCAGGTAAACCTCGTTACAATAGAGCGCAAAAATGTCTTCTTTTGAAAGACGGCGCTCCAGCGCCAGTGCCAACATGGCCTCGGCATATTTGCGATGAAATGTTCGTTCCGGCGAAAGATAAGTGTTCTTGACCAGCTGTTGCGTAATTGTTGAGCCACCCTGACCCATTCGTTCATCACCGGCATTGCGTACCAGGGCACGAGCAATGCCAAAGAAGTCGACTCCGGAATGAGCAAAGAACCTGCGGTCCTCTGCTGAGAGGATCGCGTGTACCAGGACGGCAGGAATTTCAGCAAAGGCCAGCGCTTTTCGTTGGCCCGCTTTGATTGCCATATCATTCGTCAGCACTTCTGGTTCCAGCGTAAATGACTGCAGCCCGATTCCGTCTCCGGACAATTCTGAAATCGAACCACTAGCATTGAATATGACATGGAGCAGTAAAGGACGCAGTAAGCCACCCGCGCGAGAGGGGCGGATATCAATAGCGGATTGCTCGAGACTAAAGCTTCCACTCCACACGTTGCTGGCTTTGGTTTCAACGTACCCCGCGCGTTGCAACACTGAGATCAGTTCCTCACGTGAGAGCCTCTGACCAACGCGCAAGGTGCGCGGCGCTGCATAGAGTCCGGGACGGCTGGTCAAGTATCCGTTTTCCAACCGCGCATCGATTATTCTCGAGTAGTGTTTGTAAGAGCGAAGGAGAGAATCACCGCCAACGATTAGTCCCATCAAGACCACTGATGCGACGGTATGAAAGACGATGTGGTTCTTTCCGAACCACAGCTTACGGAAAGACTGGTGGAGAAGCCGCCTCCTGCCTCTAAGGGCCAGTCGCCTTGGCCGGAGCTCAGATGTGATCTCAATAGGCATGGCGAGACAGAATTAGAGGAGCACAGCTCGCGTTCTGCTGCTGCTTTCATTTCCGGAAAGCTCGAGCACGCCCTATTTTCCTGGCAATTTGCGATTTAGTTCTCGCCAACTGCAACCCTTCGTGCTCCGTCAAATCTGGATGATTCTTTTAAACAGTCAATCACCTTGGAATTCTCGAAAAAACCATTTTTGCTATTGAACGCCGGAGAAAGAGGGATGAGTGAGCCGGATTTGCTATTGATTAACGGAGAGACTTGTCTCGCCAGACGTCAGTTCCTTGCGCTCGCGAAGCTCATACCATCCAGCAGTGGAACCCATGGCCATCTCGATTAACGCCTTTAAAGTGGGCAAAATTTCAATGGCGGCCTGATAGCCGGCAGAGATCAACTCCTCAGCACGACCCATCTCATCCCAGCGAATATGGCCTACAGCAGGTTTGACGATAAGATCCGCGGCGTCAAGTTGATGCAACGAGGCTACTCTCTGGACTACCAGCATTGACTGCAGCACCACGCCCACTACTGAGAGAGTAGGGCCAAGAAACTTTGCTCCTTCAGCATTCACGTCAACCGCAACAACGATGTCGGCGCCCAGGGAACGCGCGATATCTGAGGGAATATTAGCGACCAGACCACCATCAACGAGTTGCCTGCCCTGTTCATCTGTTACGGGCACATACCAGCCGGGAATGGCGCAGCTGGCACGGATGGCAAATGGCACGTCGCCTTTTTCGCGCAGAACGACCGCGGAGCCTGAGTTAAGGTCTGTGGCAACGGCCGCGAACGGTATGGGAAGTTCTTCAAAACGAGTTACAGGTAAACGCTCCCGAAGATATTCTTCCAGGCGTTCATTACTCTGAACGCCAAGTCGGGACATTGTCATGCGCCCAATATCACGCCAGCGCAGGGTACGGCTGATAGCCTCAATTTCCGTGAGGGGCATCCCGGAAGCCACCGACCCACCAACAAGCGAGCCAGCCGAAGTCCCGGCAATGCAATAGACCGAAATTCCATGTTCCGCGAAGGCCTGAAAAACTCCGATGTGGGCCATACCTCGGGCAGCACCCCCAGATAGCGCTAGTCCAATTCGAGGTTCGTGGCGATCAATATCCATGGAAACTCTGCGGGTCAGCAGTCATCAGGAATACTTCTGCCGAGTATGTTCCAGGTCAGAGTCCAACAGTCATCTAATTAGAGGCTTGTCAGCGTTACAACCTCTGCCCGTTCGCGTGCGTTATCCAAAAAGGTATCTGTGTCAGACTCAATTTTACCTTCCGTCAACGTCTGTTCGATCTCCCCGTGAGATTCCTCCAGTGTTGGCACGATTGCTCCGCGTGACTGAAGACGGAAGCGAGGCACATAAACATCCCGGTAATACTCCGAAATCTCCTTCTGAGTTATCACAACAAAATTGCGAAAGCGAAAATCAAGGTATTTCTCAATTTTGATGCGCTGTTCAAGGATCTCGTCTATTTTATCGCTGGACAAACCCACTCTTTCGCGTCTTTCCTGAAACTCAGCGGGCGACGAGAAAGCCTTGACCAATTCATCTCTGGCATTTCGGATCTCATCAGCGGTGGGAGCAATGCTGGGCAATTTCTGCGCTTCCTGAAGGATCAGCCGCTGATCAATAACCAGTCGTAAGGCCCGGTTAAGTGCATCAGAATTAGGATTAGCGAGGGGTGTGTTTGGTGTCAACGCCAACTGCCAAAGCAGATCAGAATAAGTAACTAAACAGGACCCTTTACAATCCGTCTGGGCGCCGGCGTTTACCGACGCCACCATTCTGTCCACGACCTCCTGCCCGCGGCAAAGACTGGGACAAATAATAAGCAGGGCCGCAGACAAAACGGCCGAAAGCCACGGGCGCGTTCCGGCACCTCCCCAAACATTAGAAATCAACATGCTGTCCCCTCTTTCCGTCCCAATTCTTCTTATTCCCCAGTTTCCTGTTCCCCGATTCAGAATGTTTGTGTAAATCTGAACTGTAACTGTCCTCGGTTCAGCCGAAATACCGCTGGAGGAGCATCTAGTTGTCCTGTTGGCCCAGCCTGCGGAATCAGAAACTCCGGTGGTTTAAGCAAGAACCCATAATCAACAGCCAGCGCGCCGCCGAAGGGCGTTTGAATCCTGAAACCCAATCCCACCGTGTTGCTCCAATGGGCCCGCAAATTTGCGGCGTTAATAGCATCTAAGAGACTGCTGGAAGCGACTGCGCTGGAGTCGGTCTTGCGGAAGAGATCGCCGACCCGGCGAAATACATTGCCGCCGTCATAAAAGGGGACCGCCTGCAAAGACTTTGTGAGAGGTATGCGCGCCTCAAGATTCACGATTGCCAAAGCATTACCACCAATTGGCACGGTGAAGGGATTCAAGAAGATGATGTCGCCGTTCTGACGGCGAAATGGACCAGTCGGAAGTATCACCTGACGCGGTCCCGCTTCCTCAAAGCCAAAACCTCTGAGCGTGGTGGACCCGCCGGAGAAAAACCGCTCGCTGATAGGCAAGGTCCGGTCTATTTCGTCTATCAGTCCATTTCCATCGCGATCTCGGGGATTGAAAACGTTGGCCAGACCGAGTGTAGCGTTTCCAGCGAGGACGGTGTCTCGCAGACTCTTCACCTTGTAATAACGTCGATATGTGGTCCCAAATTTACTGAAGGAGATGTTGCCGCCTAACTGCCTGAGAGCCACGGTGTAATCCACGGTGAGGAAAGACCCCCGCGTCGCATCCAGCTGATTGTAACGACATATTTCGCCCGGTCTCCCTTCCTCCGCATCCTCGGCACTGCGGTTGCCCGTGGCAAATAGACCGCGTTCGCATCTTTCCCGTGTGTCTCTCACAAACGAACCGCCAAAACGCGATAGCCGAATGGCACGATCTGGCTGCAGGATTGGCTTTAGCAGCAGACTCTGGAGGTTAAACAACCGAACGTCCTGATAACTATAGCGAGCAAAGACGATAGTGTGAGTTCTTTGATCGAGAACGCGCTGGGTGTCCACGGCCACAGTAAAACGGTTGATTGTGGGTTCATTGACACGCGCGCCGAACTCGTCAAGAGGATTCCCATTCTCATCCAATCGTTGGACGATGCCAAACGTTCCGCGATCAATGGCTGAGCGAAAAAAGCGAGTGACTGTGGAATCCCGTTGATACTCCAGCGAGACCACCAATGGGGCATACTGTCTTTGTCCATAACGGGCGAACCTCAGGTCCGTATATTCAAAGCGAAGTAATTGCCGCCTGTTGCTGACCCTAAGACGCATCGCCGCCTGACGCAATTTATTCATAAAATTGACGTTGCTAATTTCAAGCAGACCCAATGCTCCCGTGTCAGTAGAGTAGCCCCCGCCATAATCGATAACCCGCGGTTTCTTTTCCTCAACATCAATAATTACATCGCGCCGTTTAAAGCCCGAGCTTGTTTCACCGGCGGGTTCGGTGCGGATAATTACCTGGCGATAAGCGTCTGTAAGATAGAGTTCCCGCTCACTGTCGGAAATCCGGTCCGCACGAAGCACCGCCCCTTCTTTCAAAGGAATTGCCCGGACGATCGCGTCCCGCTTGGTCCGCTGCGTTTTAAGATCGCCGGTGACTCCATTAACAATGATTCTGTTGATAAATACTTTGTCCCCTTCGGTATTGAAGGAATAGATCAGACGGACTTGCTCATCATCGCCGTGTTTTGGCAATTCCACGGTCGAAAAATCCAGCTGTGTATCTACGTAGCCCTGGCGGGCATAAAGCGCTAACACCCGCTCGGCGTCGGCGCGTGCCTGGGAGCGCGAAAATGGCGATCCGATAACTACTCTCAGCATATTTCGCAGACGCTCGTCTGTGAACACTTTATTGCCGCGAACCTCGACTCCTGCGATGCGAGTCAGCGGGCCCTCAGTAACATTAAAAGTTATAATAAGACTGTCACCATTAACTGTAACACCCTGGCGAACCTCGACCTCCGCGCGCCGATAGCCCAAATCGCGCATGTAAGCCCTGATCGTACGTCGATCCTGTTCCAATAGAGTCAGGCTCGTGTAACCACGGCCGTAGCCAATGAACGGAATTATTCCCAGCGCACTGGCCTTTTGGCTTTTTAAATCGGCCTCGACGTCTGAAAATTTCAATTTATTAGTGCCCGAGATTCGAATGTCGCTGAGCCGAAACCGTCGTCCTTGCTGCACCGGATAGACAATATCGACAGAGTGGCCATTGAGACCTTCCGGACTAAGGTTTTGACAGGTTTCGGCAGACCCATTCGCTCCTAATTCAGGTATGGCTGGCCTAACTGTGCAAATCGGCGTGGCATCGGCAAAAAAGTAACCTTTTTCCTGCAGCTTATTCCGCAATCGGCGTTCGCCTTCTATGATGGCAGATGGGTCGATGTTCCCTTCTCTTTTGATCGGCAATAACTCACGAGCAGTCTTTTCACTGATGTGGTAGCTCGTAATCTCTACGGTGACGTGTGGTCCAACCTGCCCTTTAAGATTAATAGTGATCAGATTCTTGTCGGGATCTCGTTCCACTTTGGGATCTTCTAGCTGAGGCGCGAGGTTTCCCCGGTCGATGAGTGCTTGACGAATCCGATTCATGTCTTCGCCCAAAGTGTCTCGCGTGAACGGTGTATTTAGTTGTAATTTTAGAGCTGCTCGCACGACGCTCGGATCGAAACCCTGGATGTCGATATTGAACGCCGCAATCCGCGATTGTTCACCGGGTGTGATTCGGTAAACGACTGTGGCTCGTGTACCGGTCGCATCTTTTTGCTCCACCGGCTCGACGGTCGCTCCGAAATAGCCACGATCACGTAAGTAGACCTGGATTTCGTCAGCGTTACGCGTCATGATCTGCTTGGAAACGCGTGAGCCCGGAGGTGTCAGGTTAAGTCGTGCGCGTAATTCATCCTCAGAAATCGGAATTCCGGTCACTGGACCGATCTCGATCCTGACCGTGCCAATCTGCACCTGTCGTTGAATTACGAAGCGCAAACGGATTGGACCAGTCTTGCTGGTCTCGACCACTTCAACGCGCGCGTTTGCCACCCGGCCCGACTCAAACAGCGCTTGCAGCGATTCCCGAACGCGGACCGCGGAATATTCTGTGTTGGGTACAACTTTTAGTAAGGTAAGGAACTCTGTCTCGGCTGCAGCATCAGGCGGGGAACCTTCGAAGACGATTTCGATGGAGCTAACTATTCTCCCTTCGTAATCGGCTACGTCAGCCAGGACACGAGTTCCCGCCGCAAAAAGAAGCACGGGTATTAAGAGAGGTGTGAAAAAGCTTCGGGTTAGCGTGAGGAGGCACAGTAAAACAGTTTTCCTACTCTGGTGTCGGGATTCCTGCATTCCGCTCTTTACTCGCCACAGCCTTGATGGGCTGATTCGCCGCTTGTTCTGCCCCATGTTCAAAACCGTTTTCTGAACCGAATCTCAAAACTGAAATTGTTATTCCGGGTAGTAAGACTCTGCGTGGACGCCTGTTCATAGAAAGCTACGAAAGAAAGGCGGTCCGATACGCGATATTCAAGCGCTAATATTTGATTCGGATCAGAGGTAACGTTCGTTGAATACGTCACCGATAAGTCTTTGTTAATTTGCTTTCCGACAGTCAAGCGGGCTGCGGGTGATGAGCCCGTTCCACCAATCACGGGGTTAATCTCAAACCGGGTTAGCCCGAACAGTTTGCTCGTAGCCCGCTGGGCCGGCGCGTTTATCAAGGCGTCTGTCAAGAGGCTGGTGGCGGTTCCCAATCCAGATTGGGAGAGAATCGAGGTGCTCGTGTCACCCGAGGAAAGCTGACCAGTTGTAATCAAGGAAACGACATCAGACTGAGGCAAGGCCGGATCCGAACCTACGGCCGCTTGGGGCTGAGAGAGTGGTCCCGTCAAGGTGACGGTGACACGATAACCACGAATCTGAGTCGCCCCCTGAATATTAACTATTGGGTCAGCTCCGCGACGGGCTGGCAGGTCCATCAAAGCACGAACTATTTCATAACGATCATTGCGAAAATTCAGCCATCCTCTGGTGGCCGTAATTCTCCCCGAAATCACAGGATCCTTCACTGGCCCATTTAGCTGCAGCGATAGTGAACCAACTAAATCTGCGAGATTGTTTCTAACAACGAGGGCGTTTCGCCCTTCCAACCTCAAATCGCTGAACAGCGCCGCCCGTGTGAACTCGACTTCACCGCCTTCTTCAATGGACTCTGCGCGTCGGAAGTTGATCAGATTTGCAAGTTCAATATCTTTCGTATACTCCGCACGTCGGATATTGACTATTCCACTGAGCAGTTGCTGACTTGATGACCCCTTGACCTCCAGGTCCGCATCCACCGTGGAACGGAAGTCCTCCGGAAAGGGCACTGTGACACCTTCACCGTGAACATTGATCAAGAACTCTGCCAGTGTCAGCCCATCCAGCCGAGCGCCACCGGATGCGCTCAGCCTGCCTCCACCCATCGTGCCGTTGAGAAACTCTAGCTGCGCCTGATCTGATGTAAATCTGACTACGGACTTCAAGTTTGAAATCATCCATCGCTCGTTGCCCAATAGCAGCGACAGCGAAGCTCCTGTGAGTGAGGCTGTTCCGTTGAGTCTCGGTTGTTCAAAGCTGCCACTCACCCGAACAGCAACGTCTGCGGTACCCGAAGAGAAAATATCAGGAGAAAGACCGTTAAGAACCCGCAGATTTAGCGCTCCATTGACAGCGAGACTCTCTCGCCCACCAGCCCCGATGGCCAGAGCGCCTCCCAACGTGATATTCGTTCCTGGTCCGGTGAACTGTGCGTTGTCGAACGAAACCTGGGCCGGAGAGAATCGCACCGCAAAAGGTGTGGTAGCATCGAGCTGGACGTCTTCCACGCGGAAGCTCAGCTGAGAAAAGTCTGCGGTGCCTGCCAACCCTGCTAACGAGGGGTAACCGTCTTCATCCAATAAGTTGCCTGCCGCTTTGACAGTACCCGAAGCGTGGCCGGAGAGCCTCACGGTGGTTTGCGGTAAAGCGATTGCAAGCAAGTTCGTCAGGTCCGAATTATTGAGCGTAGTCTCGACAGTAGCCGGCAACCGATCGTTGGCAAGATTAACGCGGGCTGCAATCACCTGCGCAGGGCCCAGAACGCTCGTCGTCAGCGTCACATTGAGCAACTTATTTTCAGTTTTCCCGACGAGCGATATAGCCCCAGCCTGGTGTCCATTGATCGTCACACCCTGCCCCTGACCATCGAAGCTGATCTCGTAGGCGGAGAAGTCTTTGCTCGACAAATTGCCAGAAACATGCGCAGTAAAGCCGGCTGTACCGCTGATATTAACACCCGGCCGGTTCGCCAAGGTGGCCAGACGAGCAAGCTGAACACCCTCGGCTCGCCCCTGAAGATCAAACACTCTACTGGTCGTATCAAAAGTGCCGCTGGCCAAAATTCGACCGGCGGTTAATCGTGCCTCAATATTCTCGAGGCTAACTTTAGAGCCGCTGAAAGTCGCACGGGCCACCAGGCTTTCCAGGGATTCACCGGCGAGGCGGCCGGGGCCAAAATTCACATTCGCACTTCCTATCATGGCGCTGGGGATGCCGGTAATCTTTATCTGCCCCGATACATCCGCCTCAGTATTGCCGAGCTGCTCGCGACTCGTCTTGGTGAGAGGAAGGGCCGCGATTAGATTGGCTGCGTTTAATTTGTCCATTGTCGCGTTGAGAGTGATGTTGTTCTCACCAGTTCGCGGAGCATTCAGAGTGAATTGCATGCCTCCGCCATCTGTTTCGCGCAGCTCTCCCTGCTCCACACGCAACTCTGTTTCCGTCATCGCAATGGACGCTGATAACGAGCCGAGATCCTTACCATTTGCGATGAGGGAACCCAATGCGACGTGGCCATTAATACCAGGCGTACTGAGCTTGCCACTCAGATTTCCACTGAATGTGAGCTGACCTCCCAGTTCCAGCCCATAACTCTGCATCTCAGCCTCCACATCAGGTAACAATCCGGAGGAAATCAAAACATTCTGCAATTCGCTGGCGTCAGAAGAGTTGAGTTCTACCTGTAGATTGGAATCGGCGGTAAAGGAGAACTGACCTGAGGCGTTCAGCCTGCTCGCTGCTGTCTGCAGTTCAACTCGTTGAATCTGGAATAGACCTCGGTCGGCGCGCAATGCGACTTCTCCAGAAATAGGTACACGCCCATTTGCGGCTTCGCCAGTCTCGGCCATAAGCCGAGTATTAAGGGTCCCGGAAGCTTGCTGGAAATTTGTACCGGGAAACACGAGATCAACTTCACCGCTAGCTTTTCCCGCCAACGGTACGGCAGCGCCAGCAAGTGCTGTAAATGGACCAGCAATATTCAGATCAGTAAAATTGGCAGAGACGCGAGATCTGCCGGAAGCGGCGATGGCCACACTGGCACTTCCACTTGCATGCCCCTCGAAGATATCCGCTGCGAAATTGTTGAGTTGAATCTCGGTGTTGGTCGCGACCAGGTTAGCCCGGGCCTGGCCCAAATTCATTCGACCCAGTACTCCGCCTCCCAGACTCAGATCCGCACTTGCCCGATAACGTCCGGATGGTTCCACATCGAAAACCGGCCTTGTTAGCTTGACAGCTTCGGCCTGACCATCGGCCAACTTGACCGTGCCAACATTGATGTCAGCAGTGGAACCTTGAATCCTTCCATCTCGAACCGAAAGCCTGACACCCGCAATGTTGATACTGCCTGTCTCTGCTCCCGACGCGGTCACTGCTCCCACCTGCACCTGGTTCACTACAACACTGGTCGTACCGTTTGTGCTATGCACATCGATCTTGCTTGCTGTAACACCGTTCACACGGGCTTTGGAAGATTTAATCGCTCCCGCTTTTATCGATGAAATCGTCCCGGCGGTCACTTCATTTTGGTTTTTTACGCGCAGGTCTGAGGCAGTGATCCCATCCACTGTTGTGCCGGAGGAGGTGAGGCGGCTTGCATTAAATTGATTCGCCGCGGCTGTCAAAACTCCTTCATTCATCTCCGCCCGGGCATCCCGAAGGATCAAACCAACAATCGTGGTGCCATAGCTGCGCTCGGCCGCAGCTCGCAATTCACCCACCCAGCGGAAGTCGGAGCCCGTCCCCATCACGCCGCCAGTAAGCTGCACCGTATTCAGCTGAAAATCTCCGGCTGTCAGGAGGTCCGCGACCGCCCGAGCTTTAACGTCGTAACTTTTCCCCTCTCCCGAACCATTTGCTGTGACGTTCAGACCGCCGAGGCGTATACCCTCTGCAGCTAACGCGTCCGATTTAATGGTGCCATCGATCTTGTAGTTGTCGCCCTCGCCCGAGACGGTGCCGGTAAAATTACCCGTTCCGCGAATCGCACTACTCGGCTGCAATATTTCCGAAATCTGCGTCACATCCACTGTCGAGTTGATGTTGAACTGATAGCGTAAAGCACGCCAATCATCCATGGTCCCCTGCAGAGTTGCTTGCGCAACCGGCGAGCTCAGAGTCAGCTGCTCCACCTCTGCTCGGGTTTGATTTATCCGACCACGAACCTCGATGTCGATATTCTTAACCTCCCGTCGGTCGTAGGTAAATGAGGAATTTGAGACGACGAAAGAAACGGCGTTCATCCAACTGTCGGTGGGTGCGTTCGGATTGTCAGGCTGGATAGTCGCCTTGAGGTTTCGCGCTTCGCCCGAGATCTCATGACGCGCGTCGCCATAATGGATCACGCCTTTGTCTATTTGGACGTGTGCTGTGGAGTACGCAAAAAGAATGCGCCGATTCGGCTCGGGCGGTGGAATGTGAATGTTGCGAAAATTAGACCTTCCTTGTTGGTCAAACGTGACCCAGGCTTCCAAACCCTCAATCTTCAAATCCTGCAGGTCAATATTGCGATCGAGGCTTAGGGCATAAAGGTCTTGAATTTTGATAGTCGCGAGCAAACGATCAATTTTGCCGAGTGCCTCTCCAGTCCCGGTGTCAAAAAGTTGCAGATTATCCATTTCCACCGTCCGGGGTGGAAATGTGGCGTGAAAATCTCTGATCTCGGCGCGAATTCCGTATTTCGAAAAGGTGTCCTTTACTTGGCCCGCTACATAACGATCAATATATCCAAGCCGGTAGACCAGCAGCAGTACCAGAATCAAGGCCACCAACCCCAACAGGGCGGCAGCGGCAGCAATCACTGCGTTTCGTTGATTTAAGAACCGTCGGCGTCTCCCTTGAGGCGTTCTGGGATGGCGTCGTCGCGCATCCAACTCGGCCACACTGTCGACACTATCTGGTGTTCTCTGCGCCTGGAGGGGCTCAGTATCAGTTTTCGGCTCAGATTCCTGGCGTTCCCTGGATCCGCTTGAGCGATTCTCGTGGTCGTCTACACTCATAACCTACAGTAGCCCGGAGGCAACTTAAGATCCGATTACAAATTCGAGAGGGAGAGGTCTGAAAAGCTAAACCATGCCTTGGAAATCGAGCGGCCAACCGACCAGAGATTCACAGTCTTGGGACCCAAGTTGAAAGATGGTCAAACGCTCAGGTGCGTTGCTCTCTTTTCTCCGACGTCAACCGTTTAGCCTTTGCCGACGGGTCCTTGAGTTCCGCGGGCTCACCCAGCGGAACATTGCCTACGACCTCGAGCTCGAAGCCTTCGAGGGCCGCAACTTTGGGGGGATGATTCGTCAGGAGCAATATACGCCGGAGTCCCAGATCATGAAGAATCTGGGCGCCGACTCCATAGTCGCGATAAACGCCGTATCCGGTTTCCAGGCTGGCTTCTTGTTTGCTCAAGCTGCGTTCCTGCATTAACGCGTAAGTGCGCAGTTGATTGACCAAATCAAGACTATGCTCGCGCTGGCGCAAGTAGAGCACAATACCCTGTCCGGCGGCTGCAATCTTTTCGAGCGCGGTATGAAGTTGAAAACCCGTGTCGTCAATAAGAGATCCAAACATATCGCAGGTAACGTTTTCGGTATGAACTCTGACCAAAATTGGCTCAGTAGTTACCGGTTGATCCTTCATACCCATGACCATCGCCAAATGTACATCGCCGTTGATAACGTTTTCATAAGCAATGGCGCGAAAACGTCCGTACACAGTGGGCAAATCGGTCTCAGCAGCACGTCTAATCAGCATTTCTTTGCTGATGCGGTATCTCACAAGGTCCGCCACTGTAATCATTTTAAGACCATGAACCGCAGCAAACTCATGCAATTCCGGCAATCGCGCCATGGTTCCGTCTTCATTCATGATCTCGCAAATCACGCCAGCAGGATAAAGGCCCGCAATGCGTGCTATATCTACGCTAGCCTCGGTTTGACCTGGACGCACAAGCACCCCGCCTTTTTTTGCGCGCAGTGGAAACACATGTCCGGGTCGCGCAAGATCCTGCGGCTTGGTTTGGGAATCGACGGCGACCTGAATGGTTGTCGCCCGATCAGCCGCGGAGATGCCGGTAGTCACACCCTTTCGCGCGTCTATAGAAACTGTAAAAGCGGTGCCCAAATAAGAGGTATTATCGGCAACCTGAGTCGTCAAGTGGAGTTCGTCGCAGCGCTCCTCCGTCAAAGGCAGGCAGATCAGCCCACGCGCATAACGCGCCATAAAATTAATGACCTCGGGAGTGGTCTTTTCTGCCGCACAAACGAGGTCGCCTTCGTTCTCACGGTCCTCATCATCGACGATGATTATCATTCGACCATCGCGGATTTCCGCAATGGCATCTTCAATGGCAGCGAATGGCATTAGGGTATTTGGGATTTTCGAAATTTCGACTAGTCTGCCACATTTCGTAACAAAATCTCACGATCGCGACAAGCCGACGATCGCAAACCAAGATTTCACAATCTCCGCGTATGTTACCCGAAAGCTTTGATTTTTTCGACCTGGGTTGCTAATCGATCCTCGTTAGCTATACACAACGAATTTTTAGTTGCTAACGGTAAGCGAGGATTCGTTCAACATATTTTGCAATCACATCAGCCTCGAGATTGACTTCGTCACCCGGCTTTAAAGAGGAAAAGTTTGTGACTTCCCAGGTTTTTGGAATAACAGCGATCTCGAAGTGCTCGTCCGTCAAATTTGCTATAGTCAAACTAATTCCCTCGACCGTGACCGAACCCTTGAACACAAAATAGCGGGCCATCTCTGGTGGGTAGGCTATTCGTACGGTCCAGGAGCCACCGTGGTCAACCGCGCCAAGAAAATTGCCCCGCGCGTCGACATGTCCCTGGACTATGTGACCTCCCAGGCGCGTAGAAGGAGTAACAGCACGCTCAAGATTTACGGGAGCGCCAGGGCGGAGTCGTCCCAGGGTGGAACGTTCCAGAGTCTCTTTGGAACAATCAGCGGCGAACGAATCTCGACACACATCAAGAGCCGTCAGGCAAACTCCATTTACCGCGATGGAGTCGCCTTCATTTGCTCCTTCCATGACCGTTCGCGCAGCGATTACTATGCGGGCATCTTCGCCGCGCCTTTCAATGACTTTGACGCTGCCGAGCTCTTCAATAATACCGGTGAACATAAATAGACTGAATGTTGAGCGCTGAAAGCGCGAGAATAGTTTCTCTCGCAGCCTAGCGCGCTTTCCAGCGTAAGCCCATCAGGACTAACACTTGCCCTGATTTCTGTTTACCGCAGAAACGAGAAGAAGAGGAACGCTAAAAGCCCGAGAACTCCCGGAATAAGTGAAAAAACCAAAATCCACAGCGGCTCTGCTTTGAACGAGAACTTTAGTATCATAACGGCCTACCTGCTTCTCGACGTCTTCCATGCTTTTGCCTTTCCTCGATAACATCCATCATCTTTTTGCAAACCTCCTCAACAGAAAGGCCGGTCGAGTCAAGCACTATCGCATCGTCAGCCGGTCTCAGCGGCGAATCCAGGCGGGTCGTATCGCGCTTGTCACGCTCCACCATTTCTGCAAAAGTCGTCTCGAAACTAACGTCTGGATCTCGGGCACGCTGCTCAAGGTAACGTCTTTGCGCCCGCTCTTGTGGCGAGGCAGTCAGAAAAAACTTGACGTCGGCCTTGGGAAAGACCACCGTTCCAATGTCACGACCGTTCAGAACACCGCCCCGCCTGCCAAGTGTGCGCTGACGCTCAACCATAGCCCGCCGCACGCTGGGTATGGCTGAAACAATGGATGACAGAACCGTCACTTCTTCAGCGCGAATCTTCTCAGTCACGTCACGGCCCCCAAGGGTAACCATTAGTGCATCGGGATCTCCCTGGAGATCGATTTCCACGCGCGACGCCAAAGAAGCGACTGCCGCCTCGTTAGCAGGGTTGATAGCTGACTCCTTCACCGCCAGCGCCACTGCTCTGTACATAGATCCGGTATCGAGATACAGGAGATTTAGCGACCGGGCAAGCATTCTCCCGAGCGTCGATTTACCTGAGCCGGAAGGGCCATCGATCGCTATGATAAGAGGAGTAGACATGTACCATGTATTAGCTAAACAAAGGCTGCAAACACTTCATTTGAGAGCAATGCGCCAGAACGCGTTAGCTTTAATAAGTCGCCATCAAGCTCAATTAATCCCGCTTCCCGAAAGTAGCTTAATTCCTGCGCATGGTCTTCAAGCGGATCCGCACCAAAGAGTTTCTGATACGTTAGCAGGTCAAGTCCGGCCATTAAACGCAGTCCTAAGAACAGTGCTTCTGCGCGTACTTCGTCCACACTAAGAGTCTCGTTTTCCGCGACAGGCGACTGTCCTGATGCGACCAGTGATGTGTAGCGAGATACTTGCCGCTCATTTGACCATCGTCTGAAGTGTCCATCATATGAATGGGCCGAACAGCCAAAACCATAGTAGGGCACACCGGTCCAATACTTTGTATTGTGTCGCGATTCGAATCCTGGGAGACACAGATTGGAAATTTCGTAATGGCGATATCCAGCTACGCTGGCTTGATCGAGCATCATCTTGTACATTTCGGCGGCGATATCCTCATCCGGCACTGGTTGAACACCGCGTCGAATATGCTCGGCGAGCGGCGTTCCCTCATGAACCTCGAGGAGATAGAAGGACAAGTGCTCCGGTCCAAGCGTCAGAGCTTCATTAAGATTTCGCTTCCATCCATCGAGAGTCTGGCCTGGCAATCCGGCAATGAGATCAAGATTAATGTTTTGAAATCCCGCATCCCGCAGATAACGAAACGTCTGGCGTATGTCATTTACGGAGTGTGAGCGGCCCAGACGAGACAGTTCGCGATCATCAAAAGTTTGCGCACCGAAACTAACGCGATTAATGCCGAGACCGCGAAACTGCCTGAGAATTTCAACTGTAAGTTTCCCTGGATTCAACTCAAGCGTGACTTCGGCGTCCTCACTTAAGTCAAACCGGGCCTGAACAGTTTCGATTATCTGATTAATTTGAGAGGGGTAGAGCAAAGAAGGAGTGCCTCCCCCAAAATAAATCGTGTCCACTGGCCCAGGATTGGAAACCTCTGTCCACGAACGGATCTCCCGCATTAACGCACCGAGATAATGTTCTACAAGTGATCTCTCGTAGATGCCGGTAGCAAAATCGCAATAGGAGCAACGCGAACGACAGAAAGGAACATGAATGTAAATGCCAGCGAGTTTCATGCGAATCAGAGATGGATTATACCATCGGCACGAGCCATGAGTTTGGGTTTCACCCCTTATCGACTTTGGTTTAGGCGCTGCAGAGCGCCACTGCCACTGATATTCTTGCTCATCCCTCGGGCCACCCGTTCTACTTCCGCGAAGACCCGCAGAAAATTCTCACCTAAGATTTTGCGTATATCCGTTTCAGTGTACCCACGCTTCAGCAGTTCATAGGTAATGTTGGGCAACATGGAAACGTCCTTCGCGCCCTCAGGCATATCGTTCGCGCCGTCAAAATCCGCTCCCAAACCAACATGGTCTATTCCAGCAACCTTGACTATGTGATCAATGTGGTCGATGAGCAATGAAAGTGGCGTAGGTGGGAGCGGGTTTGCCGCTTCCAATTTATCCTCCTCCTCCGCAAGCCTCTCCGGATCATCTTTAAACTTCGCCTCCAGGGCATCAGTTTCTGCTTTCAGACGGCTTGTGCGTTCGACATTCGCCTGGATCGCCCTGGCATCGATAAAAGCCGCGTAAAAATTTACCTGGACCACTCCGCCCTTCTCCGCGATACGCCGAAGTAAATCATCAGGAATATTTCGTGGCTGGTTGGTTAGAGCGCGGGCTGACGAGTGTGAAGCAAAAATGGGCGCCTTTGAAACGTCCAACGCGTCGCTCATGGTCTTGTCTGAGACATGGGAAACATCAACCAACATTCCGAGTCGGTTCATCTCCCGCACCACGTCCTTGCCAAAAGGGCTCAAGCCATTGTGCTTCTTCTCGCCCCGACCGGCATCGGCCCAATCATTTGTATTGTTCCAGGTAAGAGTCATGTAACGAACGCCCAACCGATAAAATTCTCTTAGCGCTGCCAGCGAGTTCTCAATTGCATGACCACCTTCAATGCCCATTAACGCCGCTATCTTCCCCTCCTTTTTAACGCGCCGAATATCTGCGGCGGAGGTGGCAAACATCAGCGCATTCGGATGTCGCTCAACCGCGCGATAAACTGTGTCGATCATGTCCAAGGTCCGCCGTGCCGCGCCTCCATGGCTAACGTACCAAGGTTTCACGTACAAAGAGAAGAACTCGGCTGTCATCCCACCCTGTTTCATCCGCTCCAGGCTGGTGCGATAAGGAGGGGGCGGAGTTCCGCTAAGATCGTAGTCATCATTAGTCATCGGCGTGGTCACGTCATTATGCGTGTCGATAACAATGGCTCGACGATGAATGGCGAGGGCTTTCTGCCAGAGCTTCTCATCACGCTCAGCAGAAGCTGCAGAACCAGCTTGTAATGACGTCTCTTTGCTTCCTCTCACGGTATCGAGACACTGAGTTAGCACCAACAAAAGAAGACAGACTTTAATGCAACGAGGGACAATTCGGAAATGCATGCCAACATACCTTTCATCGGAGATTCTTACTTAACCGGATAAACGCCTCAAGGCCAAAACTGTCCCAACTTTCTCCCGTAAACCCAGGAAACGGCAATCACGACACCGGAGGGAAGCCATATCCACGTGAGCTCACTCAACAGGACTGCGACGACACGTGTAGTGAAGAATGGCTCAATACCAAGCGGTGAAACCTCAATCGGCCGCCACGGAAAAAAATAGCGATTGTTAGTGAATGGAGCAAAGAACGCGACACCGAGTCCGCCGTTGGTCAATGCATCGAGAACGCCGTGAGATGCAGTGACGATAAAAAAATACAGCAGAAGAGTGAACCAGGTAGCTGAGCCGAGGGTGACTTGCCGGAAAAAGATTGGAACGATCAAGAGACTAACCGCAAGGGCAAAAAGGAATGAGTGTGTCAGTCCTCGATGGCCCAGCATATCACCGTAACGAATGTTGAAGGAAAAGGTGATCACGTCTGCATCAGGCAGGGCGGCACAGATGGCGGTAAGAGTCCAAAACTTCGGTGGCATGTTTGGCGGCGCGAATGCTTTGCCAACGGCGAGAGCTGCAATGCTGTGTGAAATAACAGTTGCCATATTTTCGAGTTGCTCTTAAGACAAATTTGCCCTTAAGTCGACGGATAATAACACCTCTCGTCAATCAAAACCTTTTTAAAGGACCGGATGCCCATGCGGCGGGCATTCCGGGTCCATGCGGCGGCTATTCCGGGTCCATGCGGCGGCTTTGCGGGTCCGTGCAGCGGCTTTGCGGGTACATGCGGAAACTAGATGAGACGTCTCAAAACTGGAAATGCGAACGGCTTCTCATAAACACCGCTGCTTTAAAGACGGTGTGAAAACTCTGAGTCTGCCTTGGAGCTTTGAGTATCCGGACAATTCAAGCTGAGGAAATTTGCAGGTCGGGAAGGGGGCAGTCGTTAGTCGCAAGGTTCGGTAAATTCAAGGCGCCCCCGCTTAAGTCTCAGAGGCTTCATCGTCGAATCAATCAGTCAATGTAATTTAGGGCTGAGGCTTGAGTGATACGGGCAAGCACTGGCATTCAAGGTTGAGCGGGGGCGCCGTGAATTTACCGAACCTTGAAACTAACGACTGCCCCCTTCCCAACCTGCAAATTTACTCAGCTTGAATTGTCCCGTCGCAACTGAAGACTCCTCAGAGTTTCACACAGTCTCTAAAGCCGCGGTGGTAAGCATGGCCCTCACGACATGGAACGGTTTCAACGGCTTCGCTCCCCCATGAGATCACGCGTTCTGAGAAAAACTGTTGAAACGGTTGCCACGAGTCAGGGCCAGGCGTATCCACCGGGCTAAAGCCCCGGTGTTAAATTAGAAAGCCAAGCCACTCTTGCGTCTTCAGAAGTGCGTTCAAATTTGCCGAGGACTCCTCGCGCTAACTTGCGGAGAGCCGCGAACGAAACTGAGGCGAGCCACATTGTCTAAAAGCTCACTGTGGAACAAACTTCTCTTCATGCGAGACCACGCCTGCAAGATAATCGCCGTCATTCTGGCCTTTGCCATTGGTGTGACGCTGAAAAATACAAAGAAGGCCCTGTTCGGAGAAAAGAGGTGCCCTTTAGCCTTTAATGCTGCCGGAAACCCGTTAAGCCCCGAACAACGCCGAACGCCTCAACTAGCTGTTAAGCCAAACATGCCCGCTGACTCTTTCGTCCATAAAGACTACCCTTGCCGGCCAAGAGCAAGAGGCGTGGACTTTCTATGAACAGTCATACAAACTACCTAATAAGAAAGAGATGAAGACCAAGATCAAAGCTGGTACTTGGAAATCAGCCCTTCTATCGTTTCATTTACAAGGCTTCTCTTGGCCCAAAATAACTAATGTCTATCCTGATCGCCGAAGACAACGTTGCCCAACGTGCTTACCTCCGCGAGATTCTGGAGCGTGAGTTTCCGGCACATACTCCAGTGATCGAGGCCAGCGATGGAGAAGAAACAGTAAAGCTGGCGCTGGAAAGAAAACCCGATCTTTCCATTCTGGATATCCAGATGCCCAAACTCTCCGGAGTAAAGGCGGCGCGGGCCATCTGGCGTGATTTTCCCAGCGCCCGAATTATCTTCTGGACCCAGTTTCCGCACGAGATCTACATCAACGAGATCCGCAAAATCGTGAAATCGGTCGACCCACCGCCGGCATACGGTTTCATACACAAGAACAATCCCGAGTCGAGATTTCTTCGGTTTGTTGCCGCTGTCCTGGAAGACGGCGCCGATATGATCGATCCCGCGTTTAAAGATTCTTTCAAACGTCCTCTGCTCACCGAATTTGAAGCAGAAGCGTTATATTACCTGGCATTGGGTCTTTCCAACTGGGCCATTGCTCGTAAATGTAGTTTGTCGCTGCGTGGCGTCGAGAGCCGGCTGGCAACGCTCTATGAAAAACTGTTTGTCTCCGTAGCTGAAGGCACAGAGCATGAGACTTACGACAAGCTCGCTTACAACGTCCGCACGCGTGCTTTCTTCGAAGCGCTTCGCCGCGGGTTGTTGAATAACGACGAGCTTGAGAAAGCCGCCCAGGATCTCGAGACCTGGATTGAACGTGACCGCAAACGTTATCTGGATGAGCAGAAAAAAGAAGCGGGAATGCGGAAATTGTCGGGGCGGACCAGTGAGCTCAAGTAACGGGTATGCCAAATGACGCTCGCACAATCGGCCGTTTCCGCATTCTTATGTATCGCGCTTCCAACATGGTCGCATCTCGCCGGCTTCTGATTTCTACCGCTTCGTGTACTTTGGTCCTATCCCTTTTGCTGGTGGCCTTCGTTCTTTTGCTCCTGCCTCCGCTGCCGGCATCTTCACAGAATGCCGATACCTTGCCCGCAGCATCCCCATCTCCGGCACTGTCACCTTCTCCTTCTCCTTCTCCCTCGCCCACACCGGTGACCGGGCTCCACCAATGGGGCGCAGTCACACTGTTCCATGGCCTGCCCTCTGATCGTGTGCACGCGATTGCCCAGGGTGCCGACGGTGCTATGTGGTTTGGCACCGAAGCTGGCCTTGCTAAATTCGATGGACGAAGAACCCAGACGATTACTGATGGGGAACTTCGGTCCCGCCGTGTGCTCGCCCTGAAGGTAGATCAGGATGGGACACTCTGGATTGGTACGGACGCCGGCGCGGCGCGGCTGGTCAACGGGAAAATCGAAGCGCTTAGCGAAACAGCCGCTAAAGCTGTGACAGCCATAATAGCGCCGGAGCGTGGTCACGTGGTGATGGCCACGGAGCAAGGCGTCATCTTTGATTGTCGCGAGCAAAATGGGACATTTGCAGTCAGGCCGGTATTGGACCAACCGCTCGAAAGTGATGACCACGATCATCCGGGACCGCTGGCGATTACCAGCCTCGCAATTGTAAAAGACAAGCTCCTGGCGGGCTCCCTAAGTCGCGGCGTGCTGGCCATAGAGAACGGCTCTGTCAAATCGGCGTCGACGCGTCCCCAGGCATATTTTGTTCGGGCGCTGGCAACTGATCCCCAGGGCAGAGTCTGGGTAGGCACGCGAACCCGTAAGGAAGAGCGCGGCCTTTTCAGTATGGACTCAGCGCGTGATTTCGCCAGGTTCGAGGCTGCAACCGGTGCCGTGTTGGCCATTGGCGCTTTCAACGAAGATATCTGGGTAGGCACTGATGGGCAGGGAGTGTTCAGAATCTCCGACAAGAACAAGATCCAGCGGTTCACTTTTGAGGGCACCGCCGGCGGTTTACGTTCAGATCACATCTATTCAATCTTTGCAGATCGTGAAGACGTTATTTGGTTCGGCACCGATCGTGGCGTGTGTCGTTACGACAGTCATGCGCCGCGCGTTGAATCAATTGGCCCAACTTCGGAGAGTAACTTTGTTCGCACCCTGTATAAAACGAACGAAGGGCAGATCCTCGCTGGATCAAATCGTGGTCTCTTCATTCGGGATAAGACGACAGCTGAGTGGCACCCTGTCGCAGCCCTGGGCCGAAGTATTATTTATTCCATTACTCAAACCAATTCGGGCCGCTTGCTGATTGGTGCGGCAAGTGGTTTCTATGCTGAGCAAAAGTCAAGCGCTGGAAATTCTGATGAACCGCAAGCGTTCACTCGCCTGGAAGCAAGTTCCGGAAATGCCGACGCAATTGGCAGCATTCGGGCCATCGCAAAATTCAGAGATGCGATTTATATTGCTAGTTACGGCCGCGGGCTGGAGTTATTTGATGACCAACGGGTCAAGCTCATCTGGCCCAGGGGTTCTGGAACGCGTGAGGTCATCAGTCTCTTTGCTGAAGGGAACACTCGAATCCTGGTTGGTACAACGAATGATGGGGTGTTGGTTTTCGATGGCCAGGAGGTCAAGGCGGATCCGGCATTTAGCAGACTGAACGGCACTGCTATTCGGTCGATGGCAAGAACAGCAGATGGTTCCTTATGGTTTGCCACCAGCCGCGGTGTCTACCTATGTAAACCAAATAGCGACTGCTTTTTAGCAGCGAGCGGCTTTGACGCGCGCTGGTTGGCGACAAATCGTGAGGAGAACCAGAACAAAAATGTAAGCCAGGTATGGTGCGCAACGACCGGAGGAGGTCTGCTAGAGATCCTGCTCGACGAGCAACTGGGACCTATCGTTTCACAACTTGATGCTGAACAAGGTCTCCCCTCCCAAAATGTCTTTGCCGTATTGCCTGAGCACGATCGGAACGGGAATGAGGAGTTACTGGTAGGAACAAGCCGCGGAGTGGCTCGGTATGAACCCGGTCACACCGCACCTACTTTGTATGCCAATCGGATTCTAAGTAAGCGTGTACATCAGCCAGCTGAATTGACGGCCGGGCTAAGTCTGGAATACCCCCAGAATAGCTTGCTGATTGAGTTGGCAGCAATTAGTAGCCGCACGTTTCCGGAGCAGTTCCAGTATGGATTCCTCCTTTTGGACCAGAAGGGCCAGATCCGCAAACAGAAACTTTCGCATGAAACGCAGTTTGCTATGGAGGGATTGAAGCCGGGAAGATATCGCGTCGTGGCTCGCGTCTTTACGAAGGACCTGGTTCCCTCTGCTCCCCTGTCATTTGAGTTCGATGTGGCAAAAGCTCCGTTCCCCTGGACCTCAACCGCCTTGGCAGTGTTGCTGGCGTTGGCGCTGTTGGCCCTGCTTTGGGCCGTGCTCGAGAGACGAAGGATCGTGCGGACGAGCGCTGCCCTGGTGGTGGTGAATAGTGAACTCGCAGCGGCCCGACTCAATCTTGCCAACGAAGCGGAACGAGAACGACGACGCATCGCCAGGGACCTGCATGATCAGACACTCGCTGATCTGCGTCATCTGCTGCTGATGACTGACCGGGTCTCCACAAATGGAGGCGCGGTTGCCACCAAAGCAATAGACACGGCCGTGTTCCGTGGCGAGATAGAGTCGATCTCTCAAGAGGTCCGGCGCATCTGCGAAGATCTTAGTCCTTCAGTGCTACAAAACGTCGGTTTTGCAGCAGCCCTGGAGTTCGCGCTGTCGCACGCAGTGGAGCATGCTGCGGCCGACAAGAAATTCGAATACGAATTTGTCTGTGAAGAAGGTCTCGAAGAGCATGTCACACTGACACCAAACATCCAGATGCAGATTTATCGTATCGCGCAGGAGGCCGTGAATAATATTTGTCGCCACGCTCACGCAAACCGCGTAAAAATGATGGTCTCAACATCGTCCGATAGTGATTTCCTGTTACGAATAGAGGACAACGGTCTCGCCTTTGATCCTGATGAGAGTCGCAGGAACGATGGACGAGGTCTGGCAAATATGCGGGCGCGCGCCAGCTTAATTGATGCCGAAATCTCCTGGAGTAAAGCAGCCGCTGGGGGAACAATATTTTCGCTTCAGCTTAAACCAACGGAACCGCCAACCTGAGGGCGTTCATGTTTTCGCTTCGCCGTGAGTGTGCGCGCCTGTATAGCGCTTGCTGATGATGGCCGAGGTCGACGCTCAGTTATTGCACCAGTTACTTCACGATGCATTGGCCCAAGCTGAGCGTCTCAGTGTGTCCGGTCGTCAGCTCACACCTTTTCTACTTGCACAGATGTCCGACCGCAGTGATGGAGCTACGTCGCAGGCGAATATTGAGCTCCTGGAGAACAACGCACACGTCGCCGCGGAGATCGCGTGTTCGTTGCACTGCCAGTAATTTGAGGTGCAATAGCTGTAGGGGCGTCCCTCTGTGGGCGCCCCTTCTGTCGATGCTTGACCCCGCGAAAGGCCGGGGCGCCCACAGAGGGACGCGCCTACAGGCGCCTTGTGTTAATCTATATTTTATACTGAACTCAATTGGAGGACACCGATGGCAGATGATAATGACGCAGAACAATGCCAGAATCCGGTCTGTACCTGTCCGCCTCAACCAGGGGGCAAGTACTGCAGCGCTTCCTGTGAAGGCTCCGGTAGCACTATCGAATTAGACTGCGATTGCGGGCATGAAGAATGTACCGGCAATTTCTAGCGGGAGGAGAACGGGCTTTTCAAAGAGGCGCAGCTCGCGCCTCTTTTGTTTATCTCGTACCGGGTAAAATAGCTAACCAATACTCACGACAGCTCACGGTTTTTGCTTCGGCGGAGTCGGTGAAGGTGATGCTTCGAGTCCAGGTCCCTCACCTACCTCTGTGATCTTTACCTTACTGCCGAACCGTTGGAAATCAGTGTATCTGACTAGCATTCTCACGTGTGCTGTCTGGCCATTCGGGAAAAGCAGATTATCATCGGCAGCAGTATAGGTCGGAAACCAGTAACGACCATCAATCTGCTCCCGGTAAGTTTCAAAGAGGGGGAAACGTTGTTGCCCCTCGGGAATACCCTTACCACGCACTTTTACGATCTGCAGATCACGAGTGTCCACCCAAATACGACCTTCGAAAAATCTCTCTTTTGACCTCTTGGGATCGGGCGTAATCTTTGGCTGGACATCAAAAACGTAGGTGTCCAGTTCGTCAATATGTTCAGTACCAAAGAAAGTAAAATTGTATTGATTGATTTTTGATGCCTCGAGAGCGAAAGGTTGAATACCTCCGAGATCTTCGATGTCCTCCTGAGTCACAGAAATTTCAGTCAATGTCGCGGGTGGAAAATAAGTGATCTTTTCGTAACGAGTGCCCTTATCATCAAAAACGAACTGAGAGATTCGATGATACTCACCGGTAATCTGTCCGCCGATGCCGACAGTCTGCACCAGCGCGTCTCGTTTAAAAGAATAGTTGTTCAAAGCCTGGCGAAATTCTGTCTCCTTGGCGGCAAACGAGTTGATGATCGCGGCCACGTTAGGTGTCGGGTCCGCACTCCCGATCCGGATAGGACGCCCCCACGGCGGAGGCGTCTGCGAGGAGCCCACGGGAACAAGTCCCAGAATTAGTGGCAAAATAATAAGAAAAAGTGTGGGTTTGGCAGAATTCCGCATTATTCGCTGCTCCTAATATTGAATAGAGTTTGGATGCAGCGAGCCGTCTTAAGGTTTGTACTCAAAGGCTGGTCTTTAAGTTCGCTGTTCCGGCCCCGCTAACTCAATAAACTGTGCCGCCAATTTCGGCCCTGTTCCTTCGTCTTCATGTTTGAAGAAGACGAAGGCGTCTTTCCAATTCTGTTCACGAATGCGGCTTAACCAGATCGCAAGATTCTCTTGGTTGTAGTTGACACGTCTCAACCGGAGGTAGCCCCAATCCGCAGTTTTGTCGACGTGATTGACCGGAAACTCGTCCGTGTCAGAGACCACTAGGGCCTGGTTACCACTATGAAGCAATTCCAGTACATCATCGTCAAACCACGTCTGGTGCCGAAACTCGAACGCGGTTCGGGTTCCCCCAGGCAAACAATTCAGAAAAGCTTTTAGCCTGGAAAGGTCTTTCTTCATGTTTGGCGGCAGTTGAAAAAGAACCACGCCAAGACGATCCTCAAGCGCTTTGGCTGTTTCAATTAGATATAACGTATCGGATTCAGCATCCTTCAGCCGTTTGAAGTGAGTAATCCTTTGTGACGCTTTTACCGAAAAACGAAATTCCTCAGGCACCTGCTCCTTCCAGTTTTCGAGTACGCTCTGCTGCGGCAGACGGTAGAAAGTGTTGTTAATCTCGACCGCGGGGAGGCGTACTGCATAGTACGAGAGCATCTGCTTAGCAGGTAGGTCTTCAGGATAAAAACTGCCTTTCCATTCCTTATAACTATAGCCGCTGGTGCCAACGTAGAGTGTCATTTTGTTCTAGCTTTACAATCATCGACGATCGAACAATGAGAAATCGTCGATATTGTAGCAAATGCAAAAGCACTTCGAGATGGCCCTGAACCACACCGCTTACTACAGAACCGAGTCGCGGTAGCGTCGGGTAGAACTCACCCAACGCGAATCCTGATCAAGCAGATAGCAAGGAACGCTAGCCTCCACCGCGCAAGGCGGTGGCATCCGCAAAGTTGACTGCTCGACGTTTTAGCCGCGAGCGTGAATCTTCCCCGGACAAGCCGGGGGCATCCAGCAGCAGTTTTCACAAAGGACGCAGTGGAAGAGTTGAAACTAGGAACCACCTTTACCGCGACTCGTTGTCGGAGTAGCTTTTCTGTGATACACAGGTCGATAGATACTACTAAGATAATCGCCCAGCTTCGCTGAGGCATAGCGTCTAATTCTGGGAGACCGCGCCATCACCTATGTCCACTCGAACATCCAACATCGAATCAGTAATGCATGAGGAGCGTCTGTTTCCGCCTCCGGCCTCATTTTCCCGGCAGTCGCATATTAAATCCCTTGAGGAACTGGAAGGTCTCCGTGAAGAGGCGAGCGCCGATCCGGAAGCTTTTTGGGCACGCATGGCTGCAGAGCTTCTCTGGTTCAAAAAATGGGATACCGTCTTGAAATGGAACCCTCCACACGCTGAGTGGTTTGTGGGTGGAAAAATAAATATCTCGTCGAATTGTCTGGATCGACATCTTTCAACCTGGCGGCGCAACAAAGCCGCCCTCATTTGGGAGGGAGAGCCCGGTCAGCAACGCACTTTCACATATCAACAACTTCATTCGGAAGTCAACAAGTTCGCGAATGTCTTGAAACGGGCTGGAATCGCGAAGGGTGATCGCGTCGCACTATACATGCCATTGATACCCGAGTTGGCAATTTCGATGCTGGCCTGCACGCGAATAGGGGCCACGCATTCCGTTATTTTCGGAGGTTTCTCCAGTAGTGCGTTGGTAGATCGCATCAACGATGCCCAGTGCAAAATGATTGTGACGGCCGATGGAGGTTGGCGTAGGGGCACGGAAGTTAAACTGAAGGCAGCAGTTGACGAGGCATTGAAACAAACACCCACAATCAAAGCCTGTGTGGTTGTGCAGCGCACGGGAACGCCCCTGCATATGGAGGCAGGACGTGATTACTGGTGGCACGAATTAATGCAAACCGTCGAGCCAAATTGCCCGGCAGAAGAACTGGATAGTGAACATCCGCTATACATTCTTTACACCTCTGGAACCACGGGCAAACCCAAAGGAATTCTGCATACTACAGCTGGATATCTGTTGCAGTCGCATCTCACTACTAAGTGGATCTTCGATTTGAAGGATGAAGACATTTTCTGGTGTACTGCCGATATTGGCTGGGTCACAGGACACAGCTATGTGGTTTATGGACCACTGTCCAACGGCGCTACGGTTTTGATGTATGAAGGCGCGCCCAATTATCCGGAGCCTGATCGTTTCTGGAGCATTGTGGAGCGTCACCGCGTCAATATTCTCTACACGGCGCCAACCGCCATTCGGGCTTTTATCAAGTGGGGTGAACACTGGCCGCTAAAACATGATCTTTCAAGTTTGCGTCTGCTGGGAACCGTTGGTGAACCAATCAACCCTGAAGCCTGGATGTGGTACCGCGAAATAATTGGAAAAGGACGCTGTCCTATTGTAGACACCTGGTGGCAAACCGAAACAGGAGCGATCATGATCAGTCCGCTGCCGGGCGCCACACCAACAAAGCCTGGTTCCGCCACTAAGCCGTTTCCCGGTATTGAGGCAGACATAATGTCGAGGGATGGCAAACCAGTGGCAGCAAATGAGGGCGGCTACCTGGTTATCAAACGGCCCTGGCCCTCAATGTTGCGAACAATATGGGGTGATGATGAACGATATCGCCATCAATACTGGTCGCAAATTGACAACGTCTATTTTGCGGGTGACGGTGCCCGTCGCGATAAGGACGGATACTACTGGATCATGGGTCGTATTGACGACGTCATCAATGTAAGTGGTCATCGCCTGGGAACGGCCGAGGTGGAGAGTGCGCTGGTCTCACACGAAGCTGTAGCCGAGGCTGCGGTGGTCGGACGCCCAGACGAGCTTAAGGGCGCTGCCATCGTGGCTTTTGTTACTTTGGAAGGCTCTCACCACGCTTCTAGCGAACTTAACGAAGAACTGCGGGCCCATGTTGCCAGAGAGATTGGCGCTCTGGCTCGGCCAGATGAAATCCGTTTTTCCGATGCGTTGCCGAAGACTAGGTCGGGCAAGATTATGCGGCGGCTATTACGGGAAATTGCAACTACCGGTTCCGTAGCCGGCGACGTGACGACCCTGGAAGATTTCTCGGTACTCGAGAAGCTGCGGAGCGAAGAAGAGTGAGAAAGGAGGGAAAGAAATGTCTCGTCACATCCCATCCGAAAATCGTTATGGTCCACGCTATTTGGTAGCGTTTGAGGTGCGTGCCGAATGGGACGACCCGGGCGGCACACATGTTGTCGCTGAAGGAACCACTGAAAACGTGGGACCTGAAGGGACGCTCGTGCACCTACCAAGAAAGTTACCAGACGTAGGCAGTCTCGTACACCTCGAAGTGCAGAGCGATGATGGGACGAAACTACAGGTGGTGGCCGAGGTGTTGCGCATTGAACGCAATCCGGGACATCCTTTAGCCGCACTCCAGCTGCTGGGTGAAACGGAGGAATGGAAAGGATTGATTTGGGAACCAGCAGCACCGCGTGTGAGTGCTCCACCTGTCGAGGACAGCGAAGAAGAGGAAGAAAGTGACGAAGATGATGAACTAACGAATTAAGAGGACCTCAGTTATGACGAATCCCCCCTATTCGACGGCCCAGGACCGGCGCCGGTATCCACGTTATTACGTTCGCTCTCGTATGACACTCGCCATCGAAGACTATAGTTTGAACGAATCCATTGGTCTCGGCGAGCCGGGAGACATCAGCGTGGGCGGCGTCCGAGTGCGCAATCTTCCCGACTCGTCAAATGTCAAGGTTGGAGACCGGCTTGGCTTGTTGCTCATGGATCGGGAGGACGCGTTGTCCTTGCAGGGCGAAGTGGTCCACCATGGTACCAGCGATACTTTTGGCGTGGAGTTTCGCGATCTCTCACCAGCCGAGCAGCAGGACTTGCGGGGCATAATTTTGCGACTGCACGGCTAAGATTGTGAGCAACAAACCGACTCGCAACGAACCCATACGCGACCCGATTCGGGCAGGCGTGGATGCTACCTGGCCGCAAAGCCGGGTAATACTGCGCGTTCTTTTAATTGTCCTCGTTGTGGCGGCAACGCTGTGGGTTATTGTTAAGTTAACCGGCGTCATCCTGCTGCTGGTCTTATCGATATTTTTTGCCTACCTCGTTTCGCCGCTGGTCGATTTTCTTCGCCGGCCGCTGAGAATATCTCGACACCAGTTTGCTATACCTCGCGGTCTGGCAATCATCTTTGCCTACGTAATAATAGTTGCCGCCATCATTTTGATAATTCTCTTTGTTGTCCCTCAGCTGGGAAATCAATTTCCTGAATTTGCCGAGCAAGCTCGTGGATATTGGAAAACTCTCGGTGCAAAAACACAGGGAGTCAACGAATACTTTCGCCTGCACCGGATGCCCGGTCCTGTGGTGGATGCAATTAATGGTGCAGCACTAAACGTAATTGGCACCATTGGTGGATACCTCAGCACCGTGCTCCAGAGCATGCTCGGCTGGGTTACCTACATACCGTGGTTAATTCTTATTCCGATTCTGAGCTTCTTTCTCTTAAAGGATGTCGAGAACTTTCGTCGCTCGGCCCTGCAAATGTTGCCACGAGGCCGTTGGCGGTGGCGTGGGGATGAGTTCTTCCAGGACATTAGCAGCACGCTGGCAGCTTATACGCGGGCTCAATTGACCGCCTGTCTATTTATTGGACTGGTTTGTACTCTGGGATTCACATTACTTGGTCTTCCCAGTCCACTTGTTCTCGGATTCATTGCCGGATTATTTGAGTTCGTTCCCTTAGTTGGACCGCTACTGATCGCCCTCCTGGTAGCGGCGGTGGCAACGTTTCATGGTGGCTTCTTCTCGGCTATTCTGGTGCTGATCTTTCTTGGCGTCCTGCGTATCTTCCAGGACTATTTCATTTATCCGCGATTGATTGGACAGGGTATTCATCTGCATCCCCTGGCGGTGATTATTGCCATCCTTTCTGGTGCCGAGCTGGCTGGTGTCGCAGGTATTTTTCTCGCCATTCCGGTGGTGGCAATTCTGACTGTGAGCTATCGTCACTGGCTGGAGCACCGGGGCAGCGAAGGTCTGGCGGATCTGCTTGAATCTGGACCACTAACTCAGCAAGCACAGGACTACGCCGCTGATTCGTCAGGATTAAAGGAGCCTCCGGCCCCTCCTAGTCACCCCGGTTTAAGAACCACTCCCGAAGATATGGCCAGAGCGCGACCGGACCTGACAACCGGTGAGCTTAAGATGCCTGTTGAGGATTAAGATCGGCGTAGGAGTCGAATTGTATCACGCAGCCACACGGCTGTTTTCCATTAAGCAGATGAAGCGTCTGAAATGATGCTCCGCGTCATGCGGGCCCGGAGCCGCTTCAGGATGATATTGGACGGAGATGATTGGCAGCACCTTATGTCGCATACCCTCCACGCATCGATCATTAAGGTTGAGATGCGTTACTTCCACATCCGGAGGAAGGCTGTCGGGAAGCACGGCAAATCCGTGATTGTGTGAAGTGATCTCGACGGTTCCGTCTTGCAAATCTTGAACGGGCTGATTCCCACCCCGATGGCCAAAAACCAGTTTGAAGGTTTCTCCTCCAAAGGCGCGGCCGAGAAGCTGATGCCCAAAACAGATGCCGAATATTGGCACAGCGTTTTCCATTAATTTACGGATCTGCTGAACCTCCTCATTCATCGCCGCGGGATCGCCAGGGCCGTTAGAGAGAAAAATCCCGTCGGGATGCATGGCCAGCACCTCAGTCGCCGAGGTAGACGCTGGTACGACTGTAATGCGACACCCCAAACGAGCCAGCTCCCGGAGAGAATTTCTCTTCACGCCGAAGTCATAACAGACCACGTGGAAGCGCTCGTCTCCCTCGGCAGGTATTTCGTAAAGCGCTCTAGTGGTAACGAAACTGGCCAGCTCTCGATTCTCCATTGGCGGCGAATCCTGGGCCTTTGCTATGACACTTCTTTCATCAGTGTCTACAGTTGAGATGCAGGCACGCATCGCCCCCTTGTCGCGAATGTGACGGACCAGCGACCGAGTGTCTATTCCTTCGAGCGCAACTATTTTCCATCGTTTCAAATAAGCGTCGAGAGTTTCTTCGGCTCGCCAGTTGGAGGCAACGCGACTAGCTTCCCGTACGATGAAGCCTTCAACCCAGGGTCGTGGGGATTCTTCGTCGGCACTGTTTACACCATAATTTCCAATCAGAGGATAAGTCATGCAGACGATCTGGCCGGCGTATGAGGGATCCGTCAAGACTTCCTGATACCCGGTCATTGAAGTATTGAAGACAATCTCCCCACACGCTTCACCTTCAGCTGCCCATGAGCGGCCCAAAAATGTGCGTCCATCTTCCAGAGCAAGCAGAGCGGGTTTGTTTGCGCGCATTGGTCTTAGCTCTTTGGTCTTAGCTCTTTGGTCTTAGGTCTTTGAACTTGGAACTTGGAACTTTGAACCTGTAGCTTTTAACTGAGTAAACTCGTGTGAATGAATGCGTTCCAAGTCCCAAGTTCTAAGCTCAAAGTTCTAAGCTCAAAGTTCTAAGCTCAAAGTTCTAAGCTCAAAGTTCTAAGCTCAAAGTTCTAAGCTCAAAGACTTAAGACCAAAGACCGGATTGTCTATTGACTACTCTTAATAAACTGTTGGGCCTCATTCAGCCAGCGCTTCTCTGCTCGATATTTATAAGCGGGGGCCGTCTTCACTGCCTCGATACAAGCCTGCATTGAGCTGGCTGCCTCTCGACGATGCCCCAGACCCGCGTGGGCACGACCCATCAAATAGAGTGCCTCAGGATCCGAAGGTCTTCGTTCCAAAAATCGCTCCAGGGCATTGCGAGCATCTTCAAATTGCTCAGCGGCTATGTAAGTCGCCCCAACCTCGCGCCAAATTTCGTGCTGCGCGTGTCCAGGATCGTGAAAAACGACCTGCTCGAAGTGTCTGATCGCCTCGGCTAGACGCTTCTGCTGACGCGCAATGCGGCCCAATTGATAATGTGCGTCGATTTCTTCTTCGTCAATCTGAACAGCTCGTTCAAACCGCTCCCGAGCAGCATCGAGCTCCCCTCGCTGCTGATGTATGAGACCAAGATTGTAATGAGCTGAGGCATCCGCCGGATTGAGTGTGGCCGCCTCCAGATTTTGTCTGAAAGACTCCCGCGCTCGTTGCGTGCGCGTAATGTCTGAAACGTAACCCCGCAGCAACAAGAACAGCATTATCAGCAGGAAAGGTGATGCCAGGACCGTACCCAATATGGGAATCAATTTATAAGCGGGAAGTAACAGCATGCCGCTCACGCAGACGACGATCGCTGATCGGGTCCAGGAGAGCCGAAATACGATGCGGAGAGAGACGATGGCCCAAATTCCAAAGATCGCTATCAGGGCCATTGCGGCAAGACCTGCAGCCACTAGTCCGGGGCTCAGCAACCCCTGATCAATCGCAGCAATCAGTTCCGGGCGAAGCTGACTCCGCTGAGCCACCAGGGTATCAAGCATTCTGCCCGCCAACACCTGCTGTACACCACTGAACCATCCGGCAATGCTCAAAACAGTGGCAATGAGACTCGACGCCGTTAGGGCGTAAAACATTGTCGAGGCCAGCGCCGAATACTCCTGTTGCAACAACAACCGAAAGCTAGCGCGTCGCTCAAAGGTGTTAGCCAGAAACAGCACCAAGGGACAAAAGACAAAAGCAATGATGACCAGCGAACCTGCGGACTGGAAGAAGACAAACAAAATCGCCAGCGGCCGCCGGGGATTGAACATGTTGCCAAGAAACAACCAGGTTAAGGACAAGAAGAAGGCCGCGTGCACCAGTAGAGCAACAAGTCCGGATGGAGCCAAAGCCGCGCGATCGCGCACTTCCCTAATGCCGCGCGTCGGCGCGTAAAAGATCATCAACACAAGACGCAGCCAATCAAGCATTTCAACTCACATTTCCAAACTCAGACCGTTTACTGCTGGTCATCGTTTTCTGGCAACTCCTGAAAGTCTGGGCGGTAAGTCATGGGCGGTGGCACAGCTGATGAGGTATTCTCGTGATGGATGACGCTCGCTGCCGATAAAGGCCAGTAACGAAGCAAGGCCTTACCGTAGATGTACTTCTTGGGCACCAGGCCCCAGATGCGGGAATCGCTCGAATTGTCGCGGTTGTCGCCCATCACAAAATAATAGTTGGGCCGCACATAAACGGGAGTTTGGCTTCGGTGCGATAGATTTAATCGCGGATCCAAATACTTCTCCTCAAGGTCCCGCCCGTTGACGCGAACCAGGCCCTCGTGGACTTCTACGGTGTCACCGGGAAGACCAATCACACGCTTGATGTAGCTCTTTGAGGGATCATCAGGGAACCAAAAGACTACTATGTCACCTCGTTCAACCTTAGGTGCCCAACGGTACTCGTCATAGTAGATTAGCTTGTTGACAAAGATACGTTCGCCATCGTGCAACCTCGGTAACATCGAGGTACCCTCTACTTTGACTGGCTGAACTATAAAGATGACGGCGAGTGCCGCGATCATCAACGCGAATACAAGGTCACGCAAGAGTAAGCGGCCCTCAGACCAAAGATTGCTTCTTGAGGCCTCTGCCGGGCGCTGCACCTGAATATCTCTGTCATCATCGATGTGGATACCACCAAAGGGTGGCGGGCGACGGGTTCTGATTCCTAACATAATTAGCTGGTAAGTATGGCAACTACAGTTACCACTCTAAGTCTCTACTGCAGCTTTTGCAGCATTACTGAGGTTAGCGTCCGCTCATGAGCTTGTCAAACATCCCCACCGCCTGAACTTGCACCAAGAAAGTTGACAGTCTTTGCTACTGGTCTCTATCATCGGTCCCTGCAATTTGAGGCTATGGATAATAGTTCTCCTAACGGCAAACGGAGGCTCAACCCGTGATCAAACTAGATATTATCAACCGCGTGGCTGATCAGACTGGTGTCCCTAAGATGAAGGCAGAGCAGGCAGTTGATGCTCTTTTTCATTCTATGAAGGAGGCCCTAACAAGGGGTGAGCGCATTGAACTGCGCGGCTTTGGAGTGTTCGTGGTCAAACCGCGAAAACGAGGGGTCGGCAGAAACCCGAGGACGGGTGAAGAGGTGGCCATTCCATCGGGAAAAACGATCCGTTTTAAGCCGGGTAAAGAATTGCAAGCTCACGACGATGGCGACCTGACCGGCGAAGAAACAGACATTGAAGAATCGGATAATTGAACGTCAGAGTAATCTACGCTTAAAGAGGCTAGAGGCTGGATCGGGCATCCAGAGTCTAGCTGCAACAATCTAAAGAACACTTTATGTCGGAATCAGTTCGGGCAATTGAGCCCTACATCGAGATCAGTGCGCGACGTTTTGAGAGGGCGGCAGTGCGGCCAAGCCTGAAAGAGTGGGCCTGGCATTCTGTCCTTTTCATTCTTACCGTCATCACCACAACTTTCGCGGGAGTCGTGAACGCGGCTCCAGATGTTGATCCAGCTGGACCAGCCCTGGCAAGCTGGCTTGACTACATTTTGTATATTCCAATCTTCTACGCTCGCATTATCGAGGCCGTCGCTTCTGAAGCGCTCCGAAACCCCCATCTCCTCGCAGTGGGGCTTACATTCTCAGCGACGCTGCTGGCAATTCTAACCGCTCATGAGATGGGCCACTACCTCGCCTGCCGAAAGTACGGCGTTAGCGCCACGCTGCCGTTTTTTATTCCCGCTCCACCATTGTTTCTGGCGGGAACCTTCGGCGCGTTTATTAAAATAAGATCACCTTTACCGACGCGACGGGTTCTTTTCGATGTGGGATTGGCAGGACCATTAGCAGGTTTCATCGTCCTGTTGCCCATTGCTGTCGTTGGTGTCCTGAATATTGGACCTCCTCTCAGCGTCACGGGCCATGAAATAATTTTCAACGATCCCTTGCTTTTGCGGCTGCTGGCGAAGGCTCTGGGCGTGAGGCTCGATCCCTACTCTCCGACCAATCCGTGTTACATGGCTGCATGGATTGGTCTGCTGGTAACGAGTCTTAATCTTATGCCTGTGGGCCAGCTGGATGGCGGCCACGGAACTTTTGCAATATTCGGCCAACGCACGCACAGGCTAGTCGGTCGGGCTGCATTTCTCATCATGGCCGTGATCTCAGTTCTCGGATTTGTTTGGCACGGAAGTCCCAGCGGGTTTCTTTATGTTGTACTGCTGGCAATCATGCTCAGAGTTCGACACCCTCAACCCGAAGTTATGGAACCACTCGGACTTTCACGACACGTTATCGCGGTAGTTACGTTAATTGTCTTCGCTCTATCTTTTTGGCCGTTCCCCATTACCATTCATTGAGTTAATAGGACGACCTCAGAGGGCCACGTCTACTAGGTGCCGCCGCAATTAAGTGCTGGCGGTTACGGCAGGCAATAGGCCTTTGATTTCTCGGACTACTCTGGCAACTTCATCCTGGTCCGCGAGTGCAATCATGAAAAACCTGTAGCCTTGATGAAAGCAGATAACGCCGTTGGCAAATAGCCAGACGCCATCAAGAAATGGATTGCCGCCTAAGAGCCAACTGATCGGTGCGCCGGTTATCCGACCCGGTTGCAAAATTTGCGCCCACATAGCGGCGCCCGCGGCACAGCTGAAAGCGCCCAGAAGCGGGGCGCCAACGTACTTCGCGGCCTTTCGTTCGAACTCGGCACGCTTGCGCTGCGCCTCGTCGACCTCGTCGCGACTAATCAGTTCTTCCTGCTCCCTCAAGTAAGTGTCGAATTTCTCGCTGATCTTGCGAATACCATAAACCGGGAGTGCAGAGTGGGTGAGCCAATGCGGGTGTGAGCCGAGCAAAATTGCATCCAAGCCTGGGAATGAAGCACCCATCCGCACTCCCATTACCAAAGAAACAGAAACCAGTGCCGCCTTGCCAGGATTTTTGCCAATCCATTCGCGTGCTTTCAATAGGCCGATGCTTGCGGCTGTTGAAGCTTTTGTGAATTTCGATCCTACGTCATAAACCTGAGAAGCGCGTTCGTAATAAACCTTCGCGTCGTCTATAACTTCGCCGGCCTTTTTGCCGGCGCCGCCGGCAACGTTTTTAAAGACTTCTCCTGCCTTTTTTGCACCGCGCATCGCCTCGTTTGCAGCACGCTTTGCCGATTCGCTCACATTTCCGTCATCACTCAGACGCTCTGCTTCGGTACGAACCTTCTCAGCGCCGGTGGCAAAGGTGTCAGCTCCTCGCCGGGCTGCCTCTCCTGCCGCCCGGGCACCTTCTTCTACCAGGTCGGAAATCGCAAACTTCTCATCCAATTCTCGCGCTTTACGGCGTGCTGTTCGCTGCCACTCATCGAGCTTTTCCTTGTAATCAGCCATCTAATCCTCTGAACGTATCAGCAACAACTCATTGTACGTCACCGGCAGCCACCGAGTTCGACTTCGCTGCGGGCTGCGCAGAACTAACCTGATCGCGACCATTTCTCTTGGCATCGTAGAGTGCGGAATCAGTGCAGGCCAGGAGGTCCCGTAGTGTTTGGGCGGCAGTTGGGCATTCAGCTACGCCGAAGCTCGCTGAAATTCTTCCGGCACCAGGAAGATCAATGGCTTTGATCGAAAGCCTGAGCCGCTCAGCTAAATCGATGGCTCCTTCAATGCTGGTTTCGGTTAGAATGATGCCGAATTCTTCACCGCCAATCCGTGCGGCCAAGTCGATACCGCGGGTCCCCTCCTGCAACGTCTTCGCCACTCTTCTGATAGCTTCGTCGCCCGCTTCGTGACCATATGTGTCGTTCACGGTCTTAAAGTGGTCTATGTCGAGCATGAGCAAACAGAAGGGATGCCCATAACGCAATGTTCGCGTCACTTCTCGCTCAAGCTGTCGTTCAAAGCGACGGCGATTTGCTAGTCCAGTTAAGTGATCAGTGAAGGCCTCCTCCTCACAACTATCCAAATAGGCCTTAAAGTCGAGTAAAGTACGAACCCGCGCCAGCAAGAGATCGAGATCCGTGGGATCTGTTATGTAGCCCAGAGCCCCTACTTCTGAGCCGCGACGCATGTCTTCTGCCCGATAACCGGCGGCAGTCTGCAAGATAATGGGGATGAACTTCGTTCGCGGGTTTTCTCGAATTTGCCGAGCCAGTTCGTAACCGTTCATCCGAGGCATCATGACATCTGCAATCACGAGATCGGGCTGATGTGAGTTTACGGCCACCAGACCTTCCTCACCATCGGTGGCGGTACGAACATCGTATCCGGCCATCTTCAAGGCCACGGTCAAAAGATTAAGCTTGTCGTCGTTGTCGTCGACGACCAAAACGTTGAATTTTCCTATCATACGCAGTAAATTTACCGACACGAGATGGTCCTTGCACGGGTTAAGGCTTCATGGTAAAGTGCGGTTCATTCAGTGATTGTCCGTTTTCGCTTAGAACTCGCCAAAATCATCGAATCCGTTCAATAGCTGAAAAGTTACGACCTCGAGAAAGTTCACCAGGCGTTCCTTACATTTTTCAGTAAAACCGGCAGCGACAAGGTTTTTTCGCGACTATTGCGCTGCTATTGGACTCTCAATCGAGCAACCTTTAACTCAATCTCCGCTCAAGGAGAAGGGTAAGAATGTAATGCAACTCAAGCGTGTGCGCGATTTGAGCGCGGAAGACCGCGTTAATCTACTCAAACAGTTTGAATTTGGATCGTTACTGAGTCCCAATCTAGTCACGGATCTTGCTAATAATCTAAGTGTATTCGATGCGCGACGTCGACGTTTTGTCTACCGCGCCGGCGAGCCCGCTCACTCTTTGTACGCAATTGTGCGCGGAAGAATAAAACTCTGCCGGATCGATGGCGACAGCGACCGAGAAGCTGTCATTGATATCCTTCCCGAGGGCTCGATTTTTGGAGAATCAGCACTTTACTCGGCTGCGGGGCGACGCGAAAACTCGGCGATTGCTTACGAGCACTCGCGAGTCTTACAGATACCAGTCGAGGATTTCAAACGGGGGATGGCTGAGGACGACAGACTGCATGATTACACTTTCCAGCTTATGGGTCAACGATTGGAGCACGCTGAACGCCGTCTGGCAGATTTTGCACTAAACGCCATTCCGGCCCGGCTCGACCGTTTGTTGGCTGATTTTTCTGACCGTTATGGCGTTCCGGAGAGTTCCGGCGTGCTTATCGACATTCCCCTTCCTCATAGGGAAATTGCCTCAATCGTGGGCTCAACCCGGGAAAGCGTCACGGTTCGCTTGAATGCCATGCGACGTGAGGGTACCATCGAATTTGTCAATAGGCGAATTTTGGTAAAACGCCCGGAATCGCTGGTGCGGGAGATGAGATTTGTAAACTGATTGTACCTATCCGCGCCAGCAGTACGCTTCTCGATGAAATGTCCATCCTGCGGTAAACCTGTTGAGGGGAAAGATAATCCCTTCCGTCCCTTCTGTTCCGAACGTTGCAAGCTCGTGGACCTCAGCCGCTGGGTAAGCGAAGAATACCGCGTCCCCGGTATGGAACTGCCCGCGGAATACACGGAAAGGGATCCTGACCCGGCCAACAATACCAAATCCAGGTTCTGAGATGTTTTACATTTAGCCCCACATCCTTCCTCCGTTTATGTCTCAACCACTCTTCCATGCTCTTTTCGACGAAGCCGAGCGACGGCCCCTGAAGGTTTCGGAATTGACTGAAGCTTTGCGCAAAGTGCTCGAAGGTCGATTTTCTTCAGTTTGGATAGAGGGCGAGATTTCAAATTTTAAAGCTCATTCCTCCGGTCATTGGTATTTCACCATCAAGGACCAGACAGCCCAATTACGGGCCAAATGTTTTCGTTCAACGAATGCACGGATACGTTTTCGACCCACTGATGGTCTTCATATAAGGGCCCGCGGTCGCTTAACTGTTTATGCCCCACGCGGTGAGTATGAACTAGTTGTGGAAGCTCTGGACCCCGCCGGCGAAGGGGCTCTCAGAGTGGCTTTCGAGCAATTGCGCCATCGCCTCCAGAAGGAAGGTTTATTTGCTCAGGAACTCAAGCGGGCGCTGCCCATTTTTCCCCGCCGTGTCGGCATCGTTACCTCCGCCACTGGCGCAGCCATTCGAGACATACTCAATGTCATTTCTCGGCGCACGCAAACAGTCCAGGTACTCTTTTCTCCAGCCCGCGTGCAGGGTGAAGGCGCCGGTCGCGACATTGCCCGCGCCATACGACTGATCAACGAACATCATCAGCTAGCTGTCGTCGAGGGTCGAACGGATGCGCTGGTTGACGTGTTGATCGTGGGACGCGGTGGCGGTTCCACAGAAGATCTATGGGCGTTTAATGAAGAGGAGGTGGCTCGCGCAATTCGCGGATCAGCAATACCGGTAATTTCAGCTGTGGGCCATGAGACAGACGTTACTATCGCTGATTTTGTCGCGGATCTTCGGGCGGCAACACCTTCGGCAGCCGCTGAACTGGTGGCCGCCCAGGAAGATCAGATTCGTTCGGCGCTGGAAAGCCTCGGACGCAATCTCTCTCGGCTGATGCGATTCAAAATTATTGATGCTCGCACCCGAGTTCAGGAGCACGCCTTATCCCATGCTTTTAATGAAGTCCGTGGTCGTCTGCGAGATGCTCAAAGCGCGACAAATTCTGCCACCCATGAGCTGCAGATCCTCATGAACCAGTCGATGAACAAGGCCCATGCTAAAACCGAAGGTGTATTGCGACGACTCTCTCCGGTCCGCCTGCAGACGCGTTTCTCGCGGGCCCAGATGCGCCTGGCCTCAGCAGCTGCCGCGAACCAGGCAGCCATCGAAAACCGTTTTGCGGAAGCAGGCAAACTACTTGGACTAGCAGCAGCCTCGCTCGACGCCCTTTCTCCCTTAGGCGTGCTACAACGAGGATATGCAATTGCCCAGGATGAAGATGGTAACCTCTTGCGCGACGCCCAAACCGTCCCAGTGGGCAGTCGCGTAGGCGTTCGCTTAGCTAAAGGGCGGCTGCTTTCACGCGTGGAGAGCGTTGAAAAGTGAGAATGCCAACGGTTTACACGCGGGCAGATCATCAGAAAGCGCCTCGACAAACGCTTAGACAGTAGACTGAGGCGGCCTACTTGGATCGGTCGGTGCCAAGAACGAAGATGAAACCGGAACAGCAATCCCACGACTCACGTCGCAAGCGCATCATAATAAATTTTAATCAGGCGCAATCGGGTAAAAATTCGCTGCGGCGCTCCAGACGATGGCCCAAAGTGCTGCTGGGATTGGCGTTTCTTTTTGTCCTTGGTTCGTTGCTCGTGGGCGGGGGCGCCTATTTTTGGTGGCGGCATTACAAATCTACTCCCGCTTACTCTCTCGCCGTGCTACTGGATGCTGCGCAGCGAAACGACATGACCACAGTGGATCAGATCCTGGACACTGATAGCGTTGTGAACGACCTTGCGACTCAGGTGACTCAGAAGGCATCCGACCGCTATGGTTCAGCTCTCACTGCGTCAGTTCGCAGTCGGGTGGAAGCTTTGGTCCCGGGCCTGTTACCAAACTTGAAGCAAACCGTTCGCGATGCACTCACAACAAGAATCCAGGAGCTCGCGGAAAGATCTACGCATAAGCCCTTCATTGTGATAGCTGTCGGACTGCCTTATTTGTTGAATATCACCACTCAGGGTGAAACGGCAAAGGCTACAGCTACGGTAGCAGATCAACCTTTTGAGCTGATGCTGCAACACGCAAGCGACCGGTGGAAGGTTGTGGCGATTAAGGATACGACCATTATTGAGCGCGTTGTCGATCAATTAGTCAAAGACTTGCCTCCAATTGGCCAACAGACAGAGGATCCGGACCGGTTAAAGACCTCGAAATCTTCTGCTGGACGAGTTCGCCGTCGGAGATGAAAAGCGCAGCCATATGAGTGACAACCAACAACAGACCAGAACATTTGAAGCATCGCTCGAGGCTTTAGAACAGATTGTGCACGAGCTTGAACAGGGAGACTTGCCACTGGAAAAAAGTCTGGAACTATTTGAGCAGGGCATTCGACTCTCAAGGGAATGCCAGGAGCGACTCAACCAGGCGGAACGGCGGATTGAAGTGCTGGTGCGTGACAGTCAGGGCCGACCTGTTGTGACCGCATTCGAGAAGGCCCAGGAAATCTCCGAGGAATCTGACTGAGAGAGCATGAGAGCGTCTGCAGAACTACTGACAGTGGGCCAGGGTCGCTGATGTCGTCGCCATTCTCGGGCGAGGCCCGAGCAATTATTGATGCAGAGTTGAATCGCGTCTTGCCGGCGGAAACGGCACCTCCGACCAGAATTCATCAGGCCATTCGCTGGAGTGTTTTTGCAGGAGGTAAACGCTTCCGTCCGATCCTTTTGCTGGCAACGGGCCAAACCTTTGGAGCCACTTCCGACGTCCTCCTGTCAACAGCCTGCGCCCTGGAATTGATTCATACCTATTCCTTGATCCATGACGATCTTCCTTCAATGGACAATGACGATCTTCGCCGGGGGCGACCAACGTGTCACATTCGCTTCGATGAAGCGACGGCGATTCTCGCCGGGGACGCTCTGCAAACACTGGCGTTCGAAGTTATTGCGGAAGACGGCCGACTGACACCAAAAACGAAGATGACTCTGGTCCAAGAGATTGCCGGGGCAGCGGGCACTCCGTGCGGAATGGTCGCCGGGCAAGCTTACGATCTCGCTGCTGAATCGAGAGAAGTAAGCGAGGACGAATTGGACCAGATTCATCGCCTAAAAACCGGCGCGCTAATCGTGGCGGCAGCGCGTTGCGGGGCCATTATTGCGCAGGCAACTCAGCAGGAACTTGTTGCGATTGGCGAATACGCTAAACACCTGGGGCTGCTGTTTCAAATTACTGATGATCTGCTGGACCTTACGGCCACCGCTGAAACGCTGGGCAAAACGCCAGGAAAAGATCTCCGGTCACAAAAGGCCACTTACCCGGGAATGTATGGAATTCAGCTGTCACAAACTCGAGCTCGTCACGTTTATGACTTAGCTTGTGTGGCTTTGGCACGAATCGACCGCCCTACAAAAGTACTGCGAGACATTGCCGATTTCATCTTCAAACGCGACGCCTGAGACGGGGTTGCTAAACGACACCGGCCTTTTTTTGCATTGCCCTGACTGTTTCAGGAATGAACGACGTAATGTGGTGGGTTTCTTCGTGACCATCAGCAAATGCTTGATAGAGCGTAAAGTCGGGCAAGGAAAGACAACTAAGAGGGGAATGGTGGTTGTATCCAGTATCGATTCCGATTGCACTGTGCGAAATGTAGATGCCATGACGACCCAGTCTGCCACGCAAAGGCAGAAAAGGCGTTGGAGTATGGCCAAATATACAGGGCTTGCCGCGGTAGTTTTTGTAGAAATCCATGTCCCGCATCCAAAGTAATGCCTGTGGAGGCGTGTCCCGAGGGTGCTTTTCATGAGCCAGGCCCGCATGCACGTAGATGGCGTAGTCGTCTTCGTGGTAGAAGGGGGTTTGCTGAAAGAAGTCCAGATGTTCAGGGGGGATGCTATTTTCGAGCTTTAGACGCGCTTCGCTTATGTCCTGTTCTTTATTGATCGTTAGCGGCTCACCAGTATACTGCTCAAAGGTTCGCTCACCTCCGGTAACGGGCGTTATCCAAATATTTCCGGTACCCTCCATGAATTCCATTAACATCTGCTCATGATTACCGCGCAGACAAACAACTCGTTCCGGATCGCTTAGACACAGCTTACGGACGAGGTCAACACACCCGGGTGCGTCTGGGCCACGGTCAATAAGATCTCCCAGGAACACCAGCATATCGGACACTTCATCGCGAGGAAGCATTCCCAATAGAATATTCAGCTGCGCACAACGCCCGTGGATGTCTCCTACTACAAAAGTCTTCATGCAGATCTTCCCTCGGATCGTTTTTTTGCAGCTTTGATTTGTTCTATCAGCGCCATAAAGCGTGGGTCATCGTGCAGATCGGTCCAGTTTGGGTCAGCCTCGAACCAGCGATAATTCTCATTTCCAAGACTGATGGCCTTCGCAAGCCACTCTAACGCCAACGCCTGCTTTCCCTGAAGCAGATACGCAGATGCCAGCCAATAAGAAATGTCATGATCAGCAGCCGCCGCTTCTCTTACCGGTTGGGTCAACTGTTCCTCTGCCTGCTGATGTTTTCCCTGAGCACTTAAGCAGATCGCCAAAATGGGCCGAATACCATGAAGCTCTGGATGCCGAGTCAACACCTGACGCAGTATTTCCGTAGCAGACTCGAGCTCACCCCGATAATAGAGCAAGCGTGCGCGGAACGCTTTGATCAGCGGATGATCAGGTTCGAGCGCCGCGCCGCGATCGAGTTGGTCGAGAGCTTCATCGTAGCGTTGCTGGTAAATATAAATCCGGGCTCGATTATAGCTGGCCACCACTTGTTCGGCGGGATTTAACTTCACCATACGTTCAAAACTTTTCAAGGCTCGGTCGTAGTCTCCATCCAGACGCGCCACTACTCCTCTCACAAAGTGCACGCCAACGTCGTTTGGATACTCTTCACGCAAGCGTTCAGCTTCCCCTCGCGCTCGCTCTTTTTGGCCTCTACTCAGTTCAATGAAAATCATGTGCATGCGCGCTTCCAGAAGTTTCGGGTCGAGGCTGAGGGCCTTCTTAAAAGAAGCCTCTGCCTTGTGATGATCCTCCGCACCACCAAGTCCCTTAAGCACGCGATTGACATAACATCCACCGAGTGCGGAATAGGCAAGGGCAAACTGAGGATCTGCTGCGATTGCTTTTTTGAAGTGTTCGATTGCCGCGTCAACATCTTCGCGGGCGATAGTGTGGTAGATGAACTGCCCCATACAATGCCGGCCACGGAGAAATTCCTCTGACGCTAAAGCGTTGGTCGTGGATCCCTTCGTCAGCGCCACTTTTTCCGCAGAAGTAAGTTCCAGTCGGAGCGCTTCAACTATATGGTTAACGATAGCATCCTGGACCGAAATGATGTCCCGCGCGTCTGCATCAATGCGATCACTCCAGAGAATTTCACTGCTGCGAACATCGAGCAGTTGTGCCGTAACTCGCAGACGCTCTCCGGCGCGAATAAAGCTTGCTGTTAGTATCGCATCGACACCCATTTCCCGGCCTGCTTCTCCGGCGTCTGTTTGCTTACCCTGATATTTCACAATGGCCGAAGAGGGCCGCACTATCAAGGAGCGAACGCGCGCTAGTTCAGTGATGACTGCATCAGCGAGAGAGAACTCGTAAAATGCCGTTTCAGCATCATTGCCCAAATTTTTAAAAGGCAGAATTGCAACACTCTTGCGGTCACGGTCGGCCAGGCTCGTCGGTGTTTCGTGCGTCGGTGTTGACCCCGTTTGCCGCATAGGAGAACCGGAAGGAGTTTCGCCACCCGTGACAGTCTTTAACCAACGCAGAGCCCTGGACACTGGCCCTCCTGCACCCAGATGACGTGGTGGAATCGGCGAGCTCGCTTCTTCGAGCGATGCTCCGGAAACTGAAGTCACTTCGCGCATGATTGTCTTCAGATCATCTCGAAACTGAGCGATTTTCTGATAACGGTCGCGTGGATCTTTCTTGAGTGCGCGATCCAGCGCCTGCTGCAGTCGCGGCGGAAGTGGTCCGGCCCGAGCTTCAGCAAGGGGAATAGGGTCCTCATGCAGGACAGCGTGACGGACATCTATGGCGGTACGGCCGCGAAAAGGCCAGGTGCCCGTGAGCATTTCATATAGCAACACGCCGGTAGAGAAAACATCCGCGCGGGAATCGACGCGATCCCCACGGGCCTGTTCCGGTGCAGCATAGGTTGCGGTACCGTAAGGAACGCCGACCTCGGTCAGTTCAGTGTGATGGATCCCCGAGTTGCGGGCGGCGTTTTCGTCGAGAAGTTTAGCCAGTCCAAAATCCAGTACCTTCACCTGACCGCGACTGTTGACCATGACGTTTCCCGCTTTAATGTCACGGTGAATTATTCCCAGAGCATGAGCAGCCGCGAGTGCATCGGCGACCTGCACCGCGATTGACAGCGCACTCTCAAGTTCTAGAGGCTTTCCGTTGACCAGTTGCCGCACGTTACGACCCTCGACGTATTGCATGGCAATGAAGTGAACCCCATTGATTTCATTCAGATCAAAGATGGTGCAGATATTCGGATGGTCTAGCGCAGATGCAAGGCGCGCCTCACGTTCGAAACGTTTCAGGTTCGACTCTTTGCTGGTAAGTTCCTGAGGAAGGACCTTTATAACCAGCGTTCGTCCCAGTTTGGAATCCAGCGCCTTGTAGACAGTACCTTGCCCACCAGCGCCAAGCTTTTCCAGGATTTTATAATTCCCCAGAGTTGTTCCTACCATCGGCCCGCTCTCATTTGGGGGTCCGTCAATTAACAGGCGAAAGCCGAACGCAACTCCTCGAAACTCGCCGTAGGCAATCAGAAATCAAACAAATTAGCTTAAACTGCCGCGCGGCCAGGTCTTCCAGCTATTCAGAGATGCCCATTTGCCACAACATAAAGGAGTAGTCGAAAGCGACCTCTTTCAACGCATCATAACGACCTGACGAACCACCATGACCAGCACCAAAATTTACCTTCAGCAGCAGGGGATTAGTATCGGTCTTCAGAGCCCGCAGTTTGGCCACCAGTTTCGCGCCTTCCCAGTACGGTACCTGGCTATCATTGACCGACACCTTGACTAACATGGCCGGATAATTCTTCCCACTCACATTGTCGTAGGGAGAGTACTGCCTCATATAGTCATAGGCCGCTTTTTGATTGGGATTGCCCCATTCAATGTATTCGCTGGTTGTCAGCGGCAGTGTGGCGTCAAGCATGGTATTTAGAACGTCGACAAAGGGGACCTGGGCTACGGCAACTTTGAAGAGATCGGGGCGCATGTTGACTACAGCTCCGACTAGTAGACCTCCAGCACTGCCACCCTGAATAATCAATCGATCACTGGAGGTGTATTTGCTTTTGATCAGGTGGTCCGCACATGCGATAAAGTCTGTAAAGGTATTAATCTTCTTCATCATCCGCCCCTGCTGGCGCCACTCTTCACCTAATTCTCCGCCACCCCGGACATGCGCGATAACGTAGATAGCGTTCCGGTCAAGAAGACTCAAGCGATTTGACGAGAAATTTGGCGGAATTGACACCCCATAGGACCCATACCCGTAAAGTAACAATGGCGCAGAGCCGTCGAGTTTCACACCACGGCGGTAAACCACTGACATGGGTATGCGCGTACCATCAGAGGCAGTCGCAAACAGCCGCTCCGACTTGTAGTCATTCTTATCAAATCCGCCCGGCACTTCCGTCTGCTTCATCAGCGTTGCCTTGCGGGAGTTCATGTCGTAATCGAAAACAGAGCTGGGAGTGACCAGGGATTGGTAGTTGTAACGCAGCACAGTGGTATTGAATTCCCGGTTCGGGGTATTGAATTCCCGGTTCGGCCCCAGGCCAGCTGCATAAACAGGTTCTGGAAATTCAACGTGGTGGCGCTTGTTGGTCTTAAAATCAAGAATCTCGATCTGTTGCAATCCATTCTCCCATTCCGAAAGAACGGCATGATCGGCAAAGAGATCAAGGCTCTCTATTTTCACGGTTGGCCGGTGGGCCACCAGCTCCTTCCAATTCTTCTCGGCAGGGTCTGAGACCGGTGCCATAACAAGTCGGAAATTTTTTGCTCCCTTGTTAGTCCGGATGTAAAAGAGATTGCCCCGATGGTCCACATCGTATTCGTGATCTGCTTCTCGGCGTAGAACAATCTTCAATTTACCGCCAGGGTTGTCGGCGGGAAGATAGCGATATTCAGTGGATGTTTTACTGTACGCCCCGACAAAGATGGCCATCTTATCTCGTGACCGATCTACGCCAAGATCAAAGAGTTCATCCTTTTCTTCATAAACAAGATCGCTTTTGTCACTGCCAACCAGATGACGGAAAAATTTGTCGTGACGCTTGGTGATAGGATCTTCCGTTACATAAAAGAGCGTTTTGTTATCTGTGGCCCAAACAACATTATCGACTCGCTCTATTTTTTCCGCGGAGAGTTCTCCGGTACGCAGGTTCTTGATCTGCAGAGTGTATTGACGATAGCCGGTATTATCGGTTGAATAGGCGAGCAGGTTGCCATCGTCGCTGGGCACAAACGCGCCGACACTCAAGAACTTCTGCTCTTTGGCCAACTCATTCTGATCCAGAACGACCTCTTCCTGGTTCTCCAGACTGCCACGTTTGCGGCAGAAGATCGGATACTGTTTTCCTTCTTCGGTCCGTGTGTAATAGAAATAGTTTACCCAGCGATACGGAACATTCACGTCTGTTTGCTTGATATGACTTAACAACTCGTTATAAAGCGTCTGCTGCAGTGCCACGGTTGGCTTCATAACACTTTGTGCGTATTCGTCTTCTGCTTTCAGATGTTCCATTACTTGCGGATTCGACTTTTCACGTAGCCAGAAATAGTCGTCGACAAGAGAATCGCCATGGATCTTTGTAACTTTAGGTTTCTTTTCTGTCATGGGTGGTTGGGGTGGAGCTGTGCCGCCATCTGACTGTGCGACGACGCGATGGTTGGCAGTGGATAAAAGACAAATCATGAGCAGGAACGGGAACATGTAAATGAGTTTTATTTTCATAGCAGACCTCTGACTCTCAACAGTTCCGAGAATTGATCTTTAGGATGTCCCTGTCGTTGCAATCCTTTTGGGCAGAAAGCTGCGCTTCAAACGCAGACCAGTTTGGATTTAATTTCTCAGAGCGGCGCACGGCCGGCTAATCGTGGACTGTTCAGCCTCGAGGAGGGTTTCCCCAGCCTGACGCTTTGTGAACACCATCTTCGACTATACAGGGCACAGTCGGATCACCGCCTGAGTAAGAAAACATCTCAGCCCGCCGAGCCCGATCGTTTTGGGCATCATAATCGGTAAAGGGAATGTTCTTCGAGTTGTAATACTCCCGGGCCTGCTGGCAATAGGGACACCCCGGTTTAGTGTAGATGACTACCTGCAATTTGATACGCCCTCCATTTTTTCATAGTTTACCAATCTACCGCTGAGGAAGAGAAGCGCTGGCAAACCAGAGGAGGCAGGTCGAAAAATTGTCTAACCCACTATTCGTTGCATGATTCGGTGTTGTTTTCCTACCGTAATCGCTATACTTCCGTCCGACTTATGAGCACCCTCATGTCAGAGAATGACGGCAAAAGCGCGTCCCCAAAAACGGTGGAGAGCGATCTCCTCGATCCTTATGAAGAACTAATCGTTATTCAGGTTCTGGGTGAGAGAGTAAAAGTACCGGAGAAGAATCGCCTGCTTCGCTGCTTTCAATACTTATCACTGAAAACAATTTCGTACGGCGACTTTTGCTGGAATGGAGACTGCACAAACTGCCAGGTTTGGTACCACGTAGCCGGACAAACGAATGAGAACGACCGACCCGGACTCGCGTGCCGCCTCGAAGTCATCGAGGGAATGGTAATCACCACTTTGAGCCGTTTTATCGAGCTGGAAGGCATTACTAAGTGAGAAAGTTTTATGTTGGGCAACAAAAAGAAGCAGGGCCGAGTTGCTCGGCCCTGTTCAAGTTATCGTGATCAATTCACAGGAAAAACGTTTGCCAGCCATTCACGGGAGTGTTTAGTTAGTTGTTATGGGCTCGACGCCAGTCACGGCGGAAATCACCTATGTCAGCTCGGCGATCACGTCGGTCCAGGCGAAGATCCAGACGATCGCTGCGAATGTCGCGGGTATCAGCTCGCACCTCTCTTCGATCGGCCCGCAACTCCGCCCGCGAGGCCCCCTCATGCCTATCTTGATAGTATTCGCGAATATCTCCCCGGCGGTCGATCAGATCACTTCGCACATCTCTTCGTTCCAAGCGAATGTCTCGGGTGTCTGCTCTGATTTCTCTGCGGTCGGCGCGCAGTTCTTTACGTTCCCAGCGATTCACGTTTCTATGACCGCTAACTTGGGCGGTCGCTGTCGCAAGCGACAGAGTAAGTACCGCCACAGTCAAAAATAGAATCCGTATCATCATCGTTCTCATTTTTCCATCCCTCCATAATTTGAAATCTTGTTTCGCCCGCGTGCAAGATCCGGTTTTGCACCTTAAAAACCGGTGCCAAGCATGGAGGAGAGAGTCGAGCTGCGTTGCGGGCACAAATGCGACACAACTATGAGACTAATCAGCTGCTTCGATTAGCCACTGCTGCCGTCTTAGACGCAGGCACTCTACCGACGGACGAGATTTTCTATTTAGGGCAAAAGCGTGACAGTTGGGGCGTGCCGGGGGTGCGCCTGTTTCAACACTAAAACTCTGGTGGGCTAGTACTTCGGCACACTTGGATCAACTTCGTTTGACCAGGCCAATATGCCACCTCTGAGGTTAAGCAGATTTCCTGAAAAGCCAGAACGCTTAAGCGCATCAATGGCCCTGGCGCTGCGGCCGCCCATCTTGCAGTGGACCACCGTCTCGCGATTAGGATCGATTTCCGACATCCGATTTAAGATTTGGTTTAAAGGAATATGAATGGAATTCGGAATCTTAGCTATTGCTACTTCATTATCTTCTCGCACGTCGATGAGCTGAATATCTTCGCCATTATCCAGACGTTCCTTAAGCTCCGTCGCGCTCATTTCCTGCAGCTGTCGCTGGCTCATTGGGTTCATGGAATCCTCCGTTGCCGTATGGGACTATTTGCGTCAGTATTGTATTCGGCGACATTTTATCCGTAAGAAGTAGGAGCCACAAGCTCATGCCTGTACGATAGAGCCGGAAGCAATAGTCGCTACCGAGACCACTTGTCCAGGGAATCAAGGAAGATCTAACTATGAAATTTGAATATTACCATTCTGGTCTGGATACCGTTCCGAAGCTGTCGGTCGATGGTACTGTTCCAAACAGCATTCACTTTTCTCACTGGCAAGGAAACGAAACGCCGACTGAGGTCAAGGCAGACACCTCCACTGAGATCGCCCTCAATCTCGTGAGTTCAGCAAATAGAGAACAACTTACGCGCGGCATAAGACTCGTCACCAACAATCACTTTGACACCGATGGAGTCTTATCAGTCTGGACCATTCTAAACGGTGCCCGAGCTTTGGAATTGAGAGATCGCCTCATTCCCGCAGCAGAAGCAGGTGATTTCTCCGAATTCACCAACGAAGATGCAATCCGCGCCAGTATCGTAATTCAGGGATCAGATCAGCCAACTCCGCAGGAAGAAACTGGTTCACCTTTGGCCCGCCACCTGGCTGGTGAAGCTGTGGAAGATGACTCGCGGGCCTACGAATTGGTATTGCCTGAAGTGGAGCGGGTCCTCACCAGGACCGACCAATATGAAAGCTTGTGGCGGGATGGTTGGCGGCGAATCGCTACCGCACTCGAAAGCTTTGAAAGAGGAAGCTCTCAGGTCACGGAATACTCGGAGACCAGCATCTCTCTCGTGCTGCTGGCGCCGGAAGTTTTTAGCAATAGCGGCTTTAATCCAACACGCCATGCAGCCCCCTACACAGCTATCTCGCGTTATGCGCGAGGGGAGCTCTTTGTGATCACCACGCCAGTGGACGGAGGCTGGGTATATCGTGTCGATTATCCCTATTACTCGTGGGCCGAGACTGTGGTTCGACCACGCGTTCGACGGCGAGATCTCACATCCGTCCTGGCCAAATTGAATCAGCTCGAACCCACCGGAGCCTCCGGCTACTGGAAATTAGAGAATAGTGAAATGACGTCTGTCGCCAAGTTTTCGGATCACCAGGGAACGCTCGTTCCGGCGAAACTCTCACCGGAAAAAATAATTAACGCCCTTAGTGAAGACTTCTCAGTCGCTTACTCGAACGTTGTCTGATTTTCTCATTCGGCATGCATGATGTCGTAATAATAGGAGCTGGACCGGCAGGGATATCAGCGGCGATCTGGTGTGATGAGCTTGGCCTGGACACACTCCTTCTGGAAGCTGCGCCAGAGATTGGCGGCCAGCTTCACTCCATCCATGGACCGATTAAGAATTACCTGGGACTTGACGCCAGTAACGGGCAGGAACTTCTGAAATTATTCGCTGAACCGACGACGCGGAGTGATTTTGACATTTGGACCAATGTTGAAATCGATCGGGTCGATCTGAACGCCAAACGCATTTCGCTGCGTAGCGGCGAAGAACTGGCTGCAATCAGCATCATTATCGCGACCGGTGTCCGGCGCCGGCAGCTTGGCATTCCGGGTGAAGCGGAATACTTTAATCATGGCATCATTGAGTCGGCAATCCGGGATCGTGAACTCTTCCGTGGCAAAGATGTCTGCGTGATTGGTGGCGGAGATGCCGCTGCCGAGAATGCCTTGTTGTTGGCAGAACTCTGCGCAACTGTAACCCTGGTCCATCGCGGCAAGCGGCTGCGGGCAAGAAGAGAGTTCAGGGAACAACTCCAGGCTAACCACTGCATCACCACGTTTACCGAGTCCGCAGTTACGCGTATTCTTGGCCACGCTCAATTAGAGGCCGTGGAGATTAAACGAAAAGAAGGCTTAAAGCCATTTCAGATCGCCGTCGCTGGAGTACTGATTCGCATTGGCGTGGAACCAAATTCCCAGATCTTCGACGATCAGGTGAATCGTGACGAGAGGGGCTACATCGCCGTAAACGGCGAGCAAGAAACTAACCTCACCAATGTTTTTGCTATCGGCGATGTTGCTAACCCGAGAGCGCCAACAATCAGCGGAGCGGTCGGTGCCGCCGCGACTGCAGCCAAGGTGATCTCTTCGAGACTAACTAATAAGTGAGCCATTGAACTTAACAGATTATTCAGATAGCAAGGGACAGAAGGCGGAAATTCACATCATTAAATTATGACGAAGGTTGAGCAATCCAATGTTATTCTCGCGGCTTATGACGATGCTCACATCCTTGCATATCCCATCGAATATATTGCCGGTATCGATCTATACAACGCCGGTGAGTTTCATGCAGCTCACGATGCTTGGGAAGAACGATGGATGGGCGAAGTAGGGCCGCGGGAAAAACTCTTCTTACAAGCCATGATTCAATCAGCAGTGGCGTTTCATCACCTTGAAATTGGCCGCCCTGGGGCGGCCCGCAGAATGTATCAGATGGCTAAGGAAAAATTCAGCATACTGGGGCAAAAGGTATTCATGTCACTGGATCTTGAGGATTATCAAAGGCAACTTGATTTGGCTCTCTTCTGGCTACTAGCAGCGGAAAATCCCAAAGAATTAAGTCAACCTCCCATAAGCTTGCCGAAAATCAAATTGCTGCCCGAGATCACTGACTACGATTGAATGAGTTGAGCTGTGGCATTTTTCGATAATCTCCGGTTGATTCTCCTTTCAATGTGGCTGGGCTCTGCGTTATTTTTTAGCGCGGTTCTCGCACCGTCAGTTTTTATTGTGCTCCGTGGTTTCAATCTGTCCAACAGCAGCGAGATTGCAGGCAACATTGTCAGTCGCTCCCTGTCAGTCGTAAACCTCAGTGGTTTCTTTATCAGTTTGTTGCTGCTATTAACAGCGGCAGTGGTTAAGAACCGTCAGCACTCAATAGTGTTCGTCGTTCAGCTGATATCACTCTCAGTGGTCGCGGCCACCACAGCGGTGGGACACTGGGTTATCGCCGCTCGAATGCACGCGCTCCGTGTTTCGATGGGCCTCCCGATTGAGATGATATCGCCTATTGATTCCCGTCGGCTGGCCTTTAATAGCTTGCACAGTTATTCCGTCACCGCGCTCAGTGTTGCTATGATTGCGACCATCACTGCGTTGATAGCTTTGGGACGGCGGGTGCGTGGTTTGCGCTGAATAGATGGAAGGAAGATCTGGTGGAGATAATCGAAGATCCAGAGAAATGGCGCCGGACGTATATTGCGTGGCAACGAGATCAGAGTCCGGCCAGTAAGGCGAACGAATTTGACCAGGACTATCCGTGGGTAAAAAACAGGCGCGCACCCTTTACTCCTGCCCGCCGCGCTCTTCCAATGCTCACGCTTGCGCTCATCTCTTCGGCTGGCGCTTACCTCGATGGAACCGAACCCTTCAATACTGATGCGAGCGAAGGGGATCTCACGTTTCGCGAGATACCGGCAGATGTGGAGGCGCAAGACCTGCGCTTTTCGGCCAGAGGCTATGATCAAAGTGCGGTGCTCAAAGACATTAACGCGCAGTTGCCGCTGGCAAGGCTTTTTGAGTTTGAGTCAAATGGAATAATCGGACAATTTAACACGGTATTCTGGAGTTTTGTTGGCTTTATACCTGATGCAGGACGCTTTGCGGAGGAAACACTTCCGCGTCTGGTAGAGCGAGTCAGGCGTTACGAAGTTCAGGCTGCCTTATTAATCCCGGCGTCTCGACTCTGCCACCAGTCGGTTTCGCTGGCCGCTCGCGCCATAGAACTGGCCGGAATTCCCACCATGAGTTTGGCCGTTGTCAAAGAAGTAATCGAGGTGGTGAGACCACCGCGCGCCGGCTTCTATGAAGGAGAATTGGGCAGCGTGGCCGGGCAGCCCACTTGGCCTGAACATCAACGTCGAGTGCTAGACGAAGCGCTAAGATTGATCGAGCCGATGGACCAACCAGGTATGCGAAGGCTGGTAGTCGACCTGGAGAGTCAGGTGGAAAAAGAACGCGGTGAGCGTTAATTCTGAATTTGCTAATGGCAACGTTTCGCCGACTCTTATGGTCCCTAGCGGTGTTACTTACTATAGCACTGCTGTACTTGCTCTTTTGGCCCGTACCAATCTCACCTGTAGCGTGGAACCCTCCACCGGCTCCTTCCTTGATCGGCGACTACCAACAGAACTCTCGTTTATCTACGACCGAGCGCCTGTCATTGGGTACCGGCTTCGGTCCTGAAGGCGTGGCAATTGATTCCAGCGGCAAAATCTTCGCCGGAATCGAGGATGGACGCATTATCCGTCTGCTCGCGAATGGAACTCAACCGGAAGTTGTAGCCGACACTCACGGCCGGCCCCTCGGTCTCATTTTTGATCCGAACGGCAACCTGGTCGTTGCTGATGCTAAAAAAGGGCTTCTTTCTATTAGTCTGGACGGAACGGTCAACCGTCTGGTGACGGAAGCAGGTGGAATACCGTTGCACTGTTCGAACGATCTGGACCTTGCGACTGATGGCACCGTTTATTTTACCGATGCGAGCAAGTTTCCGTTGTCTATGTTCAAAGCTGACTTGCTTGAACACCAGAGCAGTGGTCGCTTGATCGCTTATGATTTGCAAAGGAAGAGCACCCGCGTTCTCTTGCCTCATCTTTCATTCGCAAACGGTGTAGCGATCAGCCCAGATCAGTCATTCGTGCTCGCAGTGGAGACCGGAAACTACCGTGTAGATCGTTTTTGGCTCAAGGGTCCAAAACAAGGACAGTCGGACGTATTTATCGATAATCTTCCAGGGTTTCCCGACGGTATCTCATCGAACGGGAAGGGCAAATTCTGGTTGGCATTGGTCTCGCCGCGCGATCCCCTGTTTGACAAACTGATGCCCTACCCCTGGCTTAGAAAAGTAGTCCTGCGATTGCCGGAGTCTCTCCAACCCGCTCCCAAAAGATATGGATTCGTCCTCGGATTAGACATGAACGGGCGCGTCGTTGACAACTTGCAAGATGGGTCAACGGATTGTTACGCGGAGATCGCCAAAGCAGTAGAGCACCAGGGTAAGCTCTATTTCGGAAGCATTGGAGAGAGCGCCGTTGGACGCTTCACCATTCGCTGAATTTCCGGCTTTCGATTTTTTCGATTGGCAAAAAGCTGAAAAGCTGAGCTTTTCAGCCTTGCCTACGAAGTCACGTTCCTGACGCACTTTTGGGGCAAGATTTAGCCATTTTGGCCAGCAAATACTTCTTGTACACCCGACAATTCGCTGATAGATTGCTGGCTCCGGGTGATATTCGATTGCCCCCCGACTGAACAATCTGTTCGGCTATTGGAGCAGCTCGCTGAAAAGGAAATCATGCGCCGAAACAACGTAGAGGTGGACGCCACCTACAACGCAGGTCGCTTCTGGAAGGGTTCAAAGCGGCGGGTCGTCTCCATGGATATTGACCCGCAACATAAGCCGATGATTGTCGGCGACGTTTCGTCAGCACCGCGAAGAAGGCAAATCAATACTTGAAAGCGATAAGGGTGGAAGTACAAGCGTTAAGTTGGGAATGGGCAGAGGATATCTGCGAAGTTTGTGGCGCTCATATCGGTCATGGCATCAGGCTGTTTCATCTTGGTCGGTGTGAAGAACATGCCAAAAGTTGTGACGAAGAAGATGACAATTCGTACCAAGAGGACGTAAAGTGAATGTGAAGGGTTGAGCTATCAAAGGTTCATACGGCACTGGGAATTTCCGTTATTAGTCGATAGACGAACCGCTACCTGGCGGTATGGTTGGTAAGATACTACTACAGCCGAACCGCCAAGCGGCCGCAAATTCACCCTAACAAAATTGGCATTGCAACGGAATGCGGGCTCCAACCCACGTTTTTCATTAGTGGTCCAATCAAGTCGCCAGAGCATGTTTGATTTGAAGATTGAACCAATTCTGGAGTGTTATAATCTGAAAAGTTAAGTGTAAAATGTCTTGTGTTCACAGCAAATCCCAACTACAATCCGCAGACGGTTGCGGCTACAGCATCGGGTCGAGGCACTTCCAATCACACAAATCGTTTTGGTATATGCGACTTGCGGACGCTCAGACCGCAAGGGCAAGGCTGAGGGTTAGAAGTGCGTAATTTCTACGAATTCTTTGCAGGTGGCGGAATGGTGCGCGCAGGGCTCGGTCAAGAGTGGCGTTGCCTATTTGCTAACGATTTTGACCGCAAAAAGAACCGAATCTATCGGGACAACTGGGGAGACGCCGAACTGAATGCTGATAGCGTTGACTCTCTTGTAAGTTCCAATCTTCCTGGTCAGGCGCATTTGGCTTGGGCCTCTTTTCCGTGCCAAGACCTGTCACTAGCCGGAGCGGGAGCGGGCCTTAAAGGCGAGCGGTCGGGAACATTCCGACCGTTCTGGAGTTTGATGGAGGCGCTCGTTGAGGAAAAACGGGCACCTAAACTCGTCGTGCTTGAAAATGTTTCCGGTACGCTTACGTCGCACGAAGGAAAAGACTTTACTACTATCTGTCGCGGATTTGTGGATGCAGGGTATTCAGTGGGCGCGATGGTTATAGACGCCGTGCTCTTTGTGCCACAGTCGCGACCTCGGCTCTTTATCATCGGCGTTTACGACGGCTCAGCAGTTCCTGATAACTTGATCGCCGCAGGCCCGTTGCCACGGTGGCACAATAAGGCGCTTCGGACTGCATATGCAAAGCTCCCAGAAAACTTGAAGGACAAATGGATATGGTGGAATCTGCCATTGCCGTGCGCTCGCAGGCTTTCATTTTCCGACATAATTGAAGATGTCCCTACTGGCACGGAATGGTTCTCAGAGGAAAAAGCGAAACGCCTGCTAGAAATGATGAGTGAGGTAAATCGCGTGAAGCTTGAGAAAGCGAAAAAATTAGGACGACGAATTGTAGGCGGCATCTACAAACGAACCCGACGGGATGAATTCGGGCGCAAAGTACAACGTGCGGAAATTCGTTTTGACAACGTGTCTGGGTGCCTGCGAACGCCTGCGGGCGGTTCGAGCCGTCAGGTAATCCTCGTTGTTAATGGTCAGTCACTTAAGGCGCGTCTGATCTCCACTAGAGAGACAGCGCGTTTGATGGGCTTGCGCGATAACTATAGGCTTCCCGAAAACTACAATGAGGCTTATCATCTCACCGGCGATGGCGTAGTCGTTCCCGTTGTGCACCATCTCGCCAAGTATATCTTCGAGCCCATTCTGGATTGTCCAGCAAGAACAAAAACCGTCGCGGCTTAGCTGTTATCCAATGCGGGCATAGTTCAACGTGAACTAGGATGACAACCAAGTTCTTATGGAATCGCTCGAACTCAGACACCGCATAATGCAAGCGGTCAAGAGTAAGAATACTGGTCCCGAGCTACTTGTCCGCCGTTTACTCCACGCCAACGGCTATCGCTACCGACTCCATTCTAATAAACTTCCCGGCTGTCCCGATCTGGTTTTCCCCGGTCGAAAAAAGGTTGTGTTTGTTCATGGCTGCTGGTGGCACGGTCACGATTGCACACGAGGATCACGCATCCCCAAGACCAATATTGATTATTGGACTAAGAAGGTTTTTCGCAATCGAACGCGCGACTTAGCCTCGCGGAAACAATTACAGTCAGAGGGCTGGACGGTTCTCGTCTTATGGGAATGCCAACTGAGGGATGAGGCCCTAATTCTGAAGCGACTGGTGCGGTTCCTAAGATACGACACAGAGTAAAGATGCCCAAGTCAAAGACCTACAAGATTGGGGGTCCGCCTACTGAGCTTGAATTTGAGAAAGCTCTGATGTTTTTCCATGCCTATATGTACGGGCCTCTTCAAGGGAAACTTCGACTCTACGCAGCGCGCAGCGTGCGCTCGACAGGGGCCGCAATGTCTTCCGACTGGGAAGTATTCGCCTCGATTTTGGTTCGCGACCTTGGGAAAAAACTGGCGGCGGGCATAGACTTGTCAGGGTACGAAGTCAAGTCAGCGACTGAAGGAGGAAGCTACGAATATCAATATCACAAGCTTGGTGGAAAGAAGAAGCTAGCCAACGATATGGAGGTGGGCCATCTTTTCTTCGACCATCGTAACAATCTGCGACACGTTGACCTTCGATACGCACATGGAACGTCGATGAAGGAATTCTTCAGCGACTGGCTGAGGAATTATCCCGACCCCTATGGCCAGCGGTATCGGAAGAGCATTCCATTCCAATGGGTTAAAAAGAACGGGCTGTTGTTGATGACCTTAACCGATGGTGAGGTTACCTATCCTGAACCGGTGTCCGTTCCAAGTGAAGTAACGAGAGGCCCATAACCCGAAGCAAAAAGTTATTGGCTACTTTTTGTGCAGCCCTCGCTTTTTTGTGCAAGTAGGGGTTATTGTGCAAAGCCGCAAAGCTGGGCTTTGCCCTAAATCCCCTTCTTGACCCAAATCTTCTGAGTCTGACCCAAAAGTCGGTTCAGGAAAGTGCATTCCGCTGTCACGCATTTCTTGAAAGGTCCGTATCGAGCGTTTCAACGCCACTATCCTCTGCTTGGCCTCATCTATAAGCTCATCCCATCTGCTTAACGTATTGCCGCCCCGTTTGCTTAACTACCTTGACACGGCTGTATTCTTCATGTTAAGCTCCCCAGAAATGAAGAACGATGAATTGAAGTTGATGGCTGATAGTATTCGGAATTCGCTTGCTGGGTTGCGGGCTGAGCGTGACGAACTGACAGACAGAACTGAGGAACTTAATAAGCGAATCCTGCAACTCGAACAGGTACTCAATAGCCTCGCGCCACTTGTTGAGGAGATACGGCTTGAAATAGCAGACAACATGTTCGTAGAAGGTATCTCCGACCTCGGTCTTGCCGATGCCTGTCGTGAGGTTCTTAAAAAGAGCAATACCTTCCGCACGGCGCGCGGCATACGCGATTCCCTTGAGCACAGCGGATACGATTTGAGTCAACACAATAACGCGTTGGCGGGCATTCACGGCGTTCTTAAACGACTGGCGGAGAGCGGTGAAGTGGAACAACTGGAAAATGAAGGTAAGACGCGTTACCGGTGGAAGTCCAAACCGGCGACTGTCACACGTGGCTCGGGAAGCGGGGGTTCTATGACTGTCGCTGAACGTGCGATCACAAAGGCCGTCGAAGAAATAATGAACGAGCCTACTGCATTGCGGAACGCTATTGAGGCGGAAGCAAAACGGAAGGGCTAAGAAGATGACTAACGGAGGCGTGCCAGAGCGGTCGATTGGAACGGTCTTAAAAACCGACGAGCCGCAAGGTTCCGCGAGTTCGAATCTCGCCGCCTCCGCCAATCTTGCAGTCCCAATGCGTGCGCTACACCCACCGGGACATTCAACCACACAGTCGAAGCTATGTGGCCTAAGCAACTACCATTATATGCTTCTGGCTGTGTTTTTCCCAAAGGAGATTCACAATGGAAGCCAGAGAGCAAAAAGGTCTTGAAATAGCGGCCAAATCGAAGTTGCGACAGAGCGGTGATCGATGGTTTGTTCCGTCGCAGTCGGGCCACGTTGGCGCACACGGTAGTTCTTATATCGTTAAGCCGGACATCTCTAATCCTTCCTGTACGTGTCCGGATCACGAAACACGGCAAGTTAAGTGCAAGCATATTTGGGCCGTAGAGTTCACGGTTCAGCGTGAGTACACGAACGACGGAAAAGTGGAAACCGTTACCGAGACAGTCACTGTAAGACAAACCTACAAGCAAGAATGGTCTGCCTACAACAAAGCGCAGACCAACGAGAAGGAAAGGTTTGTCGAGTTGCTTGCTGAATTGTGTAAAGGCATTGAAGAACCAGTGCAGAGCATAGGCCGTCCGCGATTGCCACTCGCTGACATCCTTTTTGCGAGTACGTTTAAGGTCTACTCTTCTGTTTCGCGACGGCGCTTTATGACTGACTTGCGAGACGCGCAAAGCAAAGGGCTGCTCAGCCGTGCCGCTCACTACAACTCTATCTCCCGCTACTTGGAAAACGCGAGCTTGACGCCTTTGTTGACTGCTTTGATTAAAACTAGCAGTTTGCCGCTTCAAGCTATCGAGTCCGATTTCGCGGTTGACTCTTCCGGCTTTTCTACCTGCCGCTTTCACAAGTGGGTTGACGCGAAGTACAAAGATAAAGGCTTGATGACCAAACGCGACTGGGTGAAAGTGCATTTGATGTGCGGCGTGAAAACGAACATCGTGACGGCGGTTGAAATCAGTGATCGCTTTGCGGGTGACAGTCCGTATTTCAAGGCGCTTGTCGAGACAACCGGACGTAACTTCACGATGCAGGAAGTTTCGGCAGACAAGGCTTATTTGTCCGCGTCGAATCTTCAAACCGTCGTCGACCATCACGCTATGCCGTACATTCCCTTCAAGGTGAATAGCGCAGCCGAGTACGGACTGACGAAAAGACAGACACAGGACAAAAGAAACAGGTGGAAGCAAAAAAGCATTCTGTGGAAACGCATGTTTCACTACTATTCCTACAATCAGGAATGGTTTCTCCGACAGTACCACAAGCGGAGCAATGTTGAATCGACATTCAGCATGATTAAGGCGAAGTTCGGAGATGGTCTGCGAAGTAAGACTAAGACCGCGCAAGTGAATGAGGCTCTTTGTAAGGTTCTTTGTCACAATATCTGTTGCGTCATTCAATCCATTTTCGAGCTTGGCATTGAGCCAACTTTTTGGTCGCAAGAATCCTGAGACTTGCGCCCAGTTTTCAGCTCCCAACAGAGATCCTAAGGCATGCCATAAAACGATCACGCCAATAGCGATGCCAAACAAAGCCAAAGAAGACGACAGCAAAGCCTCTCGCACTAAGCCGTTGCCTCAAGTCTCCCCAGTAGGTGTGCGCCGCATCATTATCGCGGGCCTGATTTTGCTGGTTACTCTGTTGCTCGTTAGTGTATTCCTGCCAAACATGTCCGAGCGGGTAAAGTTTTTTACTGTGAACGCGTTGAGTCTCTTGGTACTTCTTGCGATAGTGGTCCAAGCCTATATTTATCGAGGACAGTGGGAAGTAATGCAGGAAATGAGGCTGATAACGACGATTGGCGAACGAGCCTATCTTGGAATCAAAGATGTCAAACTCGTTAATCCGATTATGAATAATACAATAGTTGTCCACGTTTTGATTTTTAACGGCGGACGTACTCCGGCCTTCAATATCCAGCGTAGACTTCTGATCGGTCTGATTGAGAAAAAAGAAAAGAGGTTGTTCAAGTGGAAGGATTATCCGGATATAGAGACTAACTTTACCGTTCTTCCGGCCGGCGCAGAGCGTTGGATTACCTTTCCCCAAGTTCCCATTAGTCATGAAATGTTTCAAGAATTTAAAGCCGGAGAACGGATGATCCATACCGCTGGGGAGATCAGGTTCTCGGACTTCATGGGCATGAGACAGATTTACGAATTTGACATGACTTGTGACTTTGGCGATAACGGCCACTTCAAGGATACTTATCAACGCCAATATAGTGATCCAGCATAGGACACATCGCAAAATATAGGTGACCCAAAACTCTTTACTCTGACTCATAAGTAATCCTTGAAACCGACTTTTGAGGCAAAGCCGCAAAGCTGAATACCTTCTAATCAGCTGTATACTTCATTACCATTCTCATACTCTCCAGAAGTACAGGAAAATCGTTGGATAGGTTAGATAGATGAGGTTTTTGGATATTCTGTATCCACTCAAGCCTGACGGCTGGTTTTCAGAAATGTAGTCGGTCTTTGCAATAACCCCATTTGCAGCTACGGGTTACGTAAGAGTCCTCCCATTCCACAGGGCCGTGGCACGAGCCTTGACATAGCAAGAGTGACCGCGAATTAGTATTTCCAGTTACAGCGACGGCCAATTCTCAAAAAAAGTGCCACCGAGTTCCCCCGGAGAGCAATCATGATTAACCTCTTGTCGGCAGCCACCTCGACCCCAAAACATGTTTTTAAAACCACGGAACTGGTCGGCTCGCTGATGCATAAGCTCTCGCCCGAATTGATTAATACCATTCACAGTCTCGGAGTAGACCAAAGATATTCCACGCTGGAAAATTATCCAGACTTCCTCGCCGGCGAACCGCCATGCGCCACGAGTTCCACAACCCACCTGGGAGTAGAAGCCACAAAACGTTGCATCGAACAATGGCAGGGCGACCCTTCCCGAATAGGACTCCTAATTGCAGCCACCAATACTCCCGATCAAATGCTGCCTTGTCTCGCTTCTGAGGTCATGGGACAAACCCACGGACTCTTATCTCGTTCCATCAGAAATGTCAGCATGCAAGCACAGGGTTGTTCGGTACTTCTGAAATCAATAGAAGTGGCCCAATGGTATCTGGCAGCCAATCCGGGCCAGCTGGCCCTCGTCTTGATGGCTGAAGCTCACACTCCCTACGTCGCTCCCTTATTACGAGATGAATATTCAGGCTTTCGCGAAATCTTACGACTAAGGAAGGAACAAAAAGTAGATGCAGCCCAGTTTGAACAGAAGAGGGTGGATACCACCTTCGTGATCCAATCCATGCTTTTCGGAGACGGAGCGGTGGCCTTACTGGTAGGAATGGAAGAAGGAAAGCCTGCCTTTGGGCCAATCTCTCATCTCACTAACGATGAACTTGAGGATGTGAACCTCCTCACGATGACCAACAACAGCACACATCCTCTTCTCAAGGGTCGACCCCAATATTTCATGCGTCCCAGCGTCCCTGTTCGTGGAGCACACTATGCCGTTACTACGGTAAAAAACGTATTGAAACATCCGGATTCCCCAGTCTCCTGCCTCGGACAGGTCGACGATTGTCTCATTCACACGGGAAGTAAAAAGATTCTGGATGGAGTCTGCTCGCAATTAGATCTGGATACTGACTCATCCAAAGTCCACGGTTCGTATGAAATACTGAAACACTATGGAAATCTCTCGAGCGCATCGACAGGTTTTATGCTTACGCAAAAGGAAGCCTGGGACGGTCCGGCAATCGTGGTGGGATTTGGAGTGGGATTTACCGCTAGCGCCGGAATCATGAGCTACAACTGATGGGCAGAAAGCCTTATGCGTTCACCTTTTCGAGTTCGTTTTTACTGCCCATCACTGCTGCGAGGATCTCACTTACCTGCCGAAAATCGAACGGCTTGCCGATGATTCCATCCACGAGATCCTCCTCCCCCGGAGGACGAACTGTGCCGGGACCATATCCCGTCACCAGCACAATTTTAATACTGCTACAACGCTTGCGAATTCGGCGAGCTGTTTCCCATCCATCCATCTCCGGCATAGCGAGATCACTAAATACGAGATCAAAATTAGCCTGATCCAACTCTTGCAGAGCCTCAACGCCGCCCGCTGCCACTATTACTCTGTGCTGCATCATGCCCAGCATATCAGCCAGCGTTTCACGAACCGTTTGCTCATCATCAATGACCAGGATAGAAAGCGCCGGCACTTTTGGAAAAGGACCGGAGTTGACCACCTGAACTCTGGAAATTTGTGCGGCCGGCAGATCTATTGTAAACACAGTGCCCACGCCTGTTGTGGAGTGAACACTGATTGCGCCTTCATGTCTCTCGATGATGCTGTAACTCACTGAGAGTCCCAGGCCAGTGCCCTGAGCGCCCTTCGTGGTGAAGAACGGCTCGAAAATCTTTTGGCAAACATCTTCCGACATGCCAACTCCGGTATCCGCGAATTGCAACTGAAGTTGCGAGGCCTTCGTAGTGCATGAGATCGTCAGCTCGCCACCTTGCGGCATCGCATCCACTGAGTTCACGATGAGGTTCACAAAAACTTCGCGTAACTCGGAAGCACTGCCGTAGGCATATTGCCCACCCTCTGCTTGCAGCGTGACCTGATACTCAAGTCCGCTTAGGCGGGCTTCGTTTTCCCAGCGCGTTCGCGTTATTTCAATCGCATCGTGGAGCATTCCTCGAATATCGAGTATCTCGAATTCTTTGACCGGCGCTTTACTGGCAAAGGTCTGAATACGACGGACTGTAGCTGCGGCGTCCTCAGCCGCCGTCTGGATGATCTCGAGATTGTGTAAGGCTGCGGCGTCCTCGGTCTGCCGCTGCAGCAGCTGAGTGCGTCCCAGAATCGCTGCCAGCGAATTATTAAAATCATGGGCCACACCGGAAGCTAGCTGGCCCAAGGCACGCAGCTTGTCGGCTCGAGCGGCTCTTTCGCGCTCCTCTTTCTGCACCGTAATGTCGCGGGCTATTCCCAGTACGCCGGTGGTATTTCCCTCCACCACGAGAGGCGAGTTATCAACTACTGCATACCGGAGCCGGCCGTTACCGGCGAAATACCGCATCTCGTAAGTTTGCGGGTTGCCTTTGAGGACCGCATGTAGTTTTTCATTTACCAGTGGGCGATCTGGTTCGTAGACTATGTCAAGCAGATGCCGGCCAATGAAGTCCTCGCGTTTGACGCCAAGGCCAGCCAGCGTGGTGCTATTACACCATTTGAATCTACCCGCACGGTCGAGTGCATAAATCGATTCGCGTGCGCTCTCCAAAATGTTAGTCAGTAATGATTGATGTTCGCGGGCGACGGCCTGTACCTTGCGCAACTCAGAAAGGTCACGCGCTGTGCAAACCACAGCCATCGCTTTATTTCCTGAGTCGAACACCGGTTCAATTGTTACCAACAGGGGACGATTCAAATGTTCGGGAGTAATCTCAACGGTAATACTCCTTCCCCTCGCCATTGCGCGTTCGACCGCGCACTCGCGCTCTTCCGCACTGGTCCGCAGAATTTCACAGCACGCACGCCCGAGAAGCGTCCGAGGGTGCTCGTTCTCCAAGGCGGCGCCCGCGCGGTTCACGCGCATCAATGTACCTGTGCGATCGAAGATAAAGATGCCGTCGGACATCGCATCGAAAGTCGTTTCCCATTCCGACTTCCCCCGCACAACCATCTCAAACAGTTCCGCCTGGGCGATGCCGATTGCGAGACGAGCCGTCACCGCCTCGATCAAGGCCATTTCATCTTCTGTCCAGTAGCGCACTCGATCTGTTTGATGAATGCAGAGAACGCCACGAAATATGCCTTTCACTATCAGCGGGTATTCAATTTGAGAGCGTAGATTCAGTTTGCGAGCGTGAGAGCGAATCGACTGCTCAAAATCGGCCGCGCCGAATGAGTAATTTAGCGCATCGTCAACAACAACAGGTCTCGCTGCAGTCATCAGCTGCCGCCCTACTGGGTGGTCATAGCTCACCGGAGTGTGGCTCGCCCGGGTGCAACCCGGCGCGACATACTCATGTTCAACGGGCGAAAGCGGATCTTCCGAATTGTGAAGATGTATATGAACGCGCGAAGCCGCCAAGGCGATCCCAAGCTCTCTGGTGGTTGCTCTCAAGACCTCAGATAGGCTTAAAGAAGCGCGGATGACCATCGCCAGCCGATTCACCAGAGCTTCGCGCGCAGATGTGTTCTCAGCCCTCTGATAAAGAGCTGCCTGACGAATGGCAATACCTGTCTGGTTCGCTACGGCCTTGGCAAGCGCAATGTCGGACTCACTCCAGCTTCGCAATTCGCGAGTTGTCGAAAGGGCAAAGGCAGCAGGGATTTCGTCTCCGACTTTGATTGCTACATACATTATTGACCGCACGTCAGCTTTGGCGAGAATTCGTTTGTATACATCGGCTATTCGTTCGTCATGGGCCGCGTCAGTGAAAGAGAGCACGCCGTTTTTGTCGAGGGAGTCGATCAAACCTTTTATTTCCGCGAGTTCGAAATCCGCAGCCGCCGGCTGGACCTGAGGAACATGGTATTCCGCTACGTTCAGAACCCGCTTTGCCCTTTGATCCTTCATGAATAATGAGCAACGGTCCACATTTAAATGCAGGCCTAACTGGTGCACTGCCGTACGAAAGATCTCAGTGCTGTCCAGCGAACAACGGATCGACTGCGATATCAGATGTGTTAGTGCTTCGCGCTCAGCCTGTTCGGCCAGAGCCTTCTCAGCATCGCGCCGCTCGGTAATGTCAACTCCCACCCCGCCGACAAATGTTTTACCGGCAGCGTCCGTGATGGGAAATTTGAAAACCAGCCAGTGATGCGATTTTCCATCTCGGGTCGGCAGGGTCTCTACTATTTCTTGCGGTGTACCCGACGATGCCACTTGTAAATCACTTTCATGAGATAACCGCGCGATATCCTCCGGCAGCCAGTCAAAACTCGTACGTCCGCGAAGAAAAGTGAGTTTCTGATCAAAGAATTGCTCAAAAGGCTTATTTACGTAAAGATAGCGGCCGTCCTGGTCCTTCATAAACGCGACTGCCGGACTATTGTCCATGAAGCTGTGAAAGAAAGATTGAGTTTCACGCAAAGCTTCCTCGGAGCGCTTTCTCTCTGTCAGGTCGCGTCCGATTCCCTGCACACCAACTGCATTTCCGGCACGAAAGATCAGTTGGGTACTCACCTCCAGCCTCACTCTGCGGCCATCTTTCGTAATCATTTCGAGTTCATAAACCGTCGGCAATTTGCGAGCAGTTTTGAGCGCCATCATCCGACGAGCGAGATTCACGTAGTCGGGCGCCAGCACATCCGTGATATTCATTAGTGCGGCTTCGTCCCGGCTATAACCGGTGATCCGCTCTCCGCTCCTATTTAGAGAAGTAAAATTTCCCTGAAGATCGTGGGTATAAATGATGTCGTTTGCGTTCTCAAACAGATCTCGGAAACGTTCCTCATTTTCCGCTAATGCTTTTTCGGCTTTGCGATTCTCAGTAACATCCCTGATGACACTTTGTACCGCCGGCTGACCGGAGTAAGTAAAAGGTATTTCCGTCTCCTCAACATCGATAATCTCGCCATCGAGCGCAATGTACTTTTGTTCGCTCAGCTCTGCCGACAGGCCTTCTTGTTGCACCCGAATGAGACGCTTCGAGACAAGAACCCGATAATCCGGATGAACTAAGTCCAGGATCCGTTGGCCCAGCAGTTCCTCAGGAGACGAAGCTCGCCAGAGCTTCTGGGCAGCAGGATTGATGAACACAATGTCACCATTGGTATGGACCACAATTGCTTCGGGCGAGAGGTTCACCAGCCGGCGATATCGCTCCTCGCTTTCCCTAAGCGCATCCTCGGCAAGTTTCTCATCAGTAATATCGCGAACGACGCCACGAATTTCCGAAACTTGTCCCCGGCGATCCCGTTCGACGGTGATCACGGCTTCAAGATAACGCCAATTGCCCTGGTGGTCTTGTAAGTGATGGATCGAGCGCAGCGATGAATCGCTCTCAATCGAGTTGGTTTGCTCGATGTAAACGGCAGCAGCTTCAGCCCCAAGCAATTCACTGAGATGAACCCCAATAATTTCAGCTTGAGAGCGCCCGAAGAACCGGATGCCGGCTTCATTCATGCTGGTGATATAACCCGAGACATTCCTCGTATAAATAATGTCAGCTGCTTGTTCTACGATTTGTCGGTAATGCTTCTCAATCCGGTGTCGTTCCGTAAGTTTGGCCACCTTAACCAGCAGTTCTTCATTCCGAAACGGTAACTCCAGATAGTCGTCGGCCCCGGCATTAAGGCCTTCAAGATCATCGCAATCGGATCTCCTCATCCCGCTAATAAGCAATACGGGAATATTGCGCGTTCGCAAATCAGTCTTCAGCCGCCGACAGAGTTCTACTCCGTTTATACCGGGCATCACTACGTCACTGATGACGATATCCGGATCGAAGGAATGAACTTGCTGTAGGGCGTTAGCACCATCTGGTGCGGTGATGGTCTGATAGGCGGCGGCGTTGAGAAGATCAACGAGCAGATCCACGATCTTTTGATCGTCATCCACTATCAAAACGCGAGGTGGTTCTAAGAAGTCTCCGGTCATTTAGGTCTAAACGGGAATTCTGAACGAGGTACGCACTTCTGATATTCGCAGAGAAACACCAGCTCCACTGCGAAACCATCTTAAGCCCAGGTGGGTGCTAAGGTCGGGCGATGTGGGGATCTTAGGTGGTGCCTGGCGGAAAAAGACGGTCCCACGGCCGCATAAACTAGTATAACAAGATTAGCTAAACTTTGTCACTGGAACATTTGGGCGGTAAAGGTACCGATGCTTGCAGCGTCTATTGCGCCTGTCTTCTCCTGGTTATAGGAGTTGTCGTCGGTCCGGAAGACTTTGACTTGGCAAAGTACCCTGGTCTATAGGTGAGCTTGAGCTTTTCCTTACGGAATGTCGGATTAAGTAATTCGATTTGAATGCGCCGATAAGAGCCATCTCGAGCCTTGTTTGAAGGCGAGTAGGCTACCAAATACTGCTCTCGCAGGTCTTGTTCGATCTGCACGAAGGCGTCCCTTAACTCTCGCTCGTTATGCGGGAAATACGCGCGCCCTCCCGTCTGCTCCGTAATCTTACGCAGCGCTCCTTCGTCAACCCCGAAACTATATCTATCTCCAATACCGATGGCGTAAACCAACGCATCGGCCTTTTGCGCCCGCTCTATTGCCTCATGCATCTTTACCTGACTGATTGTGTCCTCTCCATCAGTGAGCAGAATAATGGTGCGACGGGTGTTTTCCGCAGACTCGGAAAGTAATTCATTTGAAGTGGCCCAGACGGCGTCCCATATCGCGGTGGAGCCGGCCATGATCTGATTCGTATCCGAGATTGGCGGCGTGCCGCCAACAACAACTCCGCCGCCAACATAACCTGAAGGAGGAACAAATTCTACTCGTTCCACGGCCCGGCGAAGCCGGTCCATGCTTCCGGTAAAGCCCTGTTCCAGAGTTACTTCCCCAGTAAATGACACAATTGCTGCCTCATCCTTTTCCGGGCGCAATACAGATTCCAAAAAGGATCGCGCGGCAGCTTTTTCAGAAGGCAGAGTTCTCTCTTCTGACCTACTGGTATCAATCAAGATCGCTACTGAAAGAGGAAAATCTGTATTCTGCTGAAATGTGAAAATCTCCTGCGGCTTCTGATCTTCGAATACTCGAATATCCTCGGCTTTCAGTGTGCTAATGAAGCGCTTATTGGTATCAGCCGCCGTAAAGAAAATATTTGTGAGGTTCGTTTCGACACGGACCACCTCGTCGGAATCCTGCGGAATTTGTTCCTTAGGATTTGCGGGAGGCGTGGGTGACGGTGCTGCCGCAGCATCGATGGATTCTGTGTAGTTTACACTGGGACGAACTTCTATCTGTGCCTGTGGATGTGGCGAGACGACTGTGAACAAGATTACGCCGGTCAGCGGAATCATCAGAAAAATTAGTTGTTTCAACACCCGAATCACATTACACCTCTTAACTTCTTTTGATGCACTCAAGGCCTAACGCTATCTGCAATCGCCTTATAACCGTGTTTCGTTCGTACTTTGAGGTCTCCCCGGCTGTCCGTCAGCCTGACCTCAATTCGTCTGAAGCTGCCATCGTAGCGGTCATTTCCCGGCTTATAGGTCACCAAATATTGAGCGCGCAGTTCTTTGGAAATTTTAGTAAAAGACCTTTCCAGAGAAAGCATGTCACCGGTGAAAAAAGCAACTCCTCCAGTTTCCTCTGCCAGAGTGACAAGCTCGCGATCCTTCCGATCCTTAACTTGACCAGCTTCAACACCTGGCACCGACGAGAGAAACCCGGCTTTCGTTGAGATGGCAAAGACAGTGGTTTCGGTGCGCTGGGCAATATCGATCGCATCTTTCAAGTTCGCGCGACTATAGGTGTCTTCACCATCGGTGATTACGACGAGAACGCGGCGGCCGGGAGCGGCTCTAAGTTTTTCGTCGCAGAATTGCCACACCGCGTCAAATAATGCAGTCTGACTGCCCGTCGCCTTCACACTAAACACGGCGCGGTCAAGCAGATCAAGCTTGTCCGTGAAGTCCTGACGCAAGTTCACCTCATGGTCAAAGGTGGCGAATAGGACCCGGTCCTTACGGGGACGAACAACCGTTTGGATGAAGTTCATTGCCGATTCCTGCTCGAACTTGATCTTTCCCGCGGTTGACGGCGAAGTATCCATCAACACCGCCACATAAAGTGGTAAGGTCTGCCCCAAATCGTCCGCGAACGTTTCTATCTGTTGTCGCACCTTATCTTCGAAAACCAGGAAATCACCCTTGGTCAAACCCGGCACAAACTGACCCTTCTTATCAACAACTGTAATCGGGAGCCGAACCCTCCTAATGAATGTTGTAATTGATTCCTGTTCTTGTCCCGTGACAGGCGGGGTAGGACTAGCTTTTGGCTTATTCTGCTGCGATCGTACGGCGAAGGGGATCAACATCACAAAGGCGAGCGACAACCGTAAAAATTTCTTAACCAGCAAAACTTTCATAAATGAAGAAGATGATCTTAAGTGGTCGTTATCGGGACCGACGCCGGTTTCGATGCCGATAAAAGAACGGCTAGTTGCCCCTGTCAGGAGGTCATGCGGCAGATCCAGCAGCACAGAATACAAAAGCACTTGATAGGAAACAAACCCGGCCGCCTCTTTTTCGAGCCCCGGCAAGCGATCCAGTCCGTGGTTCAGGATCAGGCACGATGTTACAATTCAAGCTTACGAATTCGAGGGATGACTGTCTTGTCGCACAGCTAATGCGCCCTACCATGCCCGACTCCAACAACGCCGTCGCAACTGGAAGTAGCTCCGAGGCACCTCAGTACATCGGGCATTATCGCATTCTGAGACGATTGGGCAAGGGTGGAATGGGCGAGATCTTTTTGGCCGAGGACACTAAACAGCACGATCGCAAAGTCGCACTGAAAGTGCTACCTACAGACTTGACCACAGACGAAGCGCGGTTGCGGCGATTCAAACAGGAAGCAAAGGCTGTTCTTGCTCTCAACCATCCAAACATTCTCACGGTTTTTGAAATTGGAGAGGTTAATGCCATCAATTACATTGCCACCGAGTTCATTGAAGGCGAAACACTGCGACAGTGCCTCTGGCGTGACCGCCTGGAAATTGATGAAGCGCTTGGTATCGGCATTCAGATCGCTATGGCGTTGGAAGCAGCTCATGCCGCCGGAATCGTTCACCGTGACATTAAGCCCGAAAACATCATGCTACGTCAGGATCGTTTCGTACGCGATCGTTTGTTAAAGGTCTTGGATTTTGGTTTGGCGAAACTAACGGAACGCGAGCCGCCCTTCTCGAATGCAGAAGCCGTTACCGTTCCGGTTGATACGAATCCAGGGACAATAATCGGCACTACCGGATATATGTCTCCCGAGCAGGCGCAAGGTCAAGCGATTGACTCACGTTCTGACATATTCAGTCTCGGCGTCGTGCTTTATGAGATGGTTGCCGGGCGCGCACCATTTACTGGTCCCACAGACAGCCACATAAGAGTCTCAATTATTGATCATGATCCACTTCCGCTGACTCAGTACGCACAGGTTCCGCGACAGTTGGAAAGAATTGTGTCGAAAGCGCTGGCCAAAGATAAAGCTAAAAGATACCAGACCATAACAGATTTTAAACTCGATCTTGAGCAGCTAAGGGATGAACTGTACCGCTCCGGCTCTTCAATTCACGACGGAACATCAGCCAAAGTCGCCGCGCATCTTACCCGGCAAAATCGTGTGGTTCTGTCTCAGGAGCAACGCCTGTCAGGACTGAATACTTTATCGAATGAGGGCATCCCGACGGTTTCCACCGAACTACAATCCTTTAAACAATTCAGCGCAATTAAGACCGCGCCAACGTTAGTAATAGCTATTGCTGCTGCGGCTCTAATTACCGCTTTTTTCTACTTCAGATCCATTACCCCGGCAATTACTTCGGTTGCTGTTCTTCCGTTCATCAATGATAGCGGCGATCCTAATGCCGAATATCTATCAGACGGCATAACCGAAAGCATTATCAGAAGTCTCTCGCAACTGCCCAGATTAAAGGTAATGTCCCGTAACGCTGTCTTTCGCTTCAAGGGAAAGGGCATTGATCCACAGGAAGTTGGCCGGAACTTGAAGGTCGGCGCCGTGCTGGTCGGCAGGCTCGTAAAGTTCGGTAATCAGTTGATGATTAAAACTGAATTGATCAACGTCACTGATGGATCTCAACTTTGGGGAGCAGAGTATAACAACAACATTGCCGATCTTTTCTCGGTCCAGGACCAAATCTCGCGAAAAATCTCCGATAAGCTGCGACTCAGACTTACCGGAGAAGACGAAGAGAAACTAACCAAGCGTTACACAATGGATGCGGAAGCTTACGAGCTTTACTTGAAAGGCCGTTATTTCTGGAACAAACGGGACGAGCCGGGATTGCGAAATGGTATCAACTACTTTAAAGCTGCAGAGGAGAAGGATCCCAACTATGCACTGGCTTATTCCGGTCTGGCGGACTCCTATGCATTGCTCTGTGACATTGGCGTGGTACGACCGGCTGATGAGATGCCAAAAGCGAAAGCTGCGGCTCAAAGGGCTGTAGACATCGATCCCGCGTTGGCTGAAGGTTACACTTCAAGGGCCTTTGTCAAACTCGCTTACGATTGGGATTGGCCAGGTGCTGAAAGTGATTTCAGGCAGGCCATGGAATTGAATCCGAAATACCCAACCGCCCATCAATGGTACGCTTCATATCTGGCCCAAATGGGAAAGTTCGAACGCGCGACACAGGAAATAGAACAAGCTCAGCAACTCGATCCCTTATCACCAATCATTAGCTCAAACGCCGGCTTTTATTCTTATCTTCAGCATCATTACGATGAAGCGATCGAGCAATACAAGAAGACCATCGAGATCGATCCCGGATTTTGGGTCGCACATCATTATCTTGGTCTGGCGTATACAAAAAAAGGAGTGCATGAGCAAGGATTTAAGGAACTCCGACTGCGGTTGGACCAGATGGTTGAAGGACCAGTTAAACCAGGATCGGTGGAGAAGGATCCTGAAGTCGCAGCTTCGTTGGCATTCAGCTACGCTGATGCGGGCAAGCGGGTTGAAGCCGAAGGCATCCTTGCCAGGTTGAAATTGCTGGCCCAGCAGCGCTACGTGTCACCGCTTTACTTAGCCATCGTCTACACCGGGCTCAAACAAAATGACCAGGCAATGGAATACCTTGGTAAGGCCTTAGAAAGTAGGCACCCGGGTTTGGTTTTAATCAGGGTGGACCCAATTTTTGATAACCTTCATGGCGATGAGCGATTCAAACAACTGGTAAAACAGTTCGAGCCAATCCCGTAATACACCACGCGGTAGCGGCTGTGTGAAAACTCCGTCTGCAGGGCAACAGGTCAGTACCGTCACGCGGTAGCGTCGGGTCAACGTTCCGCCGCCGCATTCTGATCGGTGAGGTTGACCCGACGCTACCGCGTGACGGTACTGACGTCATGCCATTGCAATTCGCGTTTTCACACAATCTCTGCCGTTGGGGGTATTGTGGACCATGTCATTTTTCAATTTTATTCACAGCTGCGGTAGGGGGTCGGTCTGTCTTCCTTATACGCGCGCCCTTGGCAACCCAGAGACCCACCCGCTAACAGCCGGATGTAGGGGGCAGCCACGGAGTGCCGCCCCTACAACTGCTTTCCAAGAACGCTGAGCAAGTGTTCCAGTTCAGGAGGTAAGGGAGCCGTAAATTGCATAGAGGCTTTTGTTAGTGGGTGCCGGAACCCCAACTGTTCCGCATGGAGAAATTGTCTACCCAACTTGCGAATCTCTGCCCTCAGGCCGGGATCCCGAACTGTGTTGTCGCGACCTCCTCCATAAACAGGATCGCCAACCACCGGGTGCTTTAGCCAGGCCATGTGCACGCGAAGCTGATGAGTCCTGCCTGTCTTCAGCTCCAGGTTAAGCAAAGTAAAGCGATCGTAGCTCCGACGTATGGTGTATTGCGAAAGGGCGTATCTGCTACCACGAACGACGGCCATGCGAGTTCGATTGCGGGGATCACGACCAATTGGCTGTTCAATGCGACCGCTCTTTTCTATAACCACGCCATGGACCAGGGCCACATAAGACTTGCGGACGGTGCGTTCGCGAAACTGTTCGGCTAGATTTTCATGAGCAGTCTCGGTCTTCGCTACCAGCAGCAGACCGGAAGTATCCTTATCCAGACGGTGCACAATCCCTGGCCGGATTAATCCAGCGTTTGGCGAAAGTTGCTGAAAGTGGTAGGCGAGAGCGTTGGCAATGGTCCCTGAATCATTTCCCGCTGCCGGATGGACCACGATTCCGGCCGGCTTATTAATAAGCGCAAGTTCGTCATCTTCATAGACTATTTCGAGCGGTATCGGCTCAGGAGAGAAAAAGTCGGTAGTAAGCAGTGCGAGTTCCACCTCAATCTCGTCATGCAGATTTAGGCGGTATGAGGGTTTGGCAGCCTCGCCATTGACCAGAACATCCTCATCTTGAATTAACCGCTGCAGTCGGGACCGGCTCCAGTCATTAATGTGCTCGGTCAGAAAAGCATCGAGGCGGCTGCCGATGTCTTGCCGATCCACCCGGAATTTCCGAACCTCATTTTCTGTAGAAGAATCTGGGGAAGGTGTATCCATTGCCCATTTCCGATTGCCGATTTCCGATTTTTACAGCCTTGTCTCGACCACGTCCGATCCGCAGAAATTCCAATTGGCAATTGGCAATCGGCAATGTTTCACCCATTCTTTCTCTCGAACTCCTTCATAAAGGACACCAGCGCCTCTACCCCCTCCGTCGGAAAAGCATTGTAAATTGAAGCACGTATGCCACCCACCGACCGATGGCCCTTTAATCCGTCCAATCCTTGCGTGGTCGCTTCCGCAGCAAATTTTTTCTCCAGTTCTTCCGACGGCAGACGGAACGTCACATTCATTATCGAACGAGAGTCTGGATCGGCATGTCCTCGGTAAAAGTCTGTTTCGTCGATAGCTTTATAAAGAAGCTCCGCCTTATTCTCATTCTCACGTTGCATGCCGCTGAGGCCACCTTTATCACGCAACCATTGACAGACGAGACTGATGATGTAAATACCCCACGTGTTTGGCGTGTTGTAGAGCGACTTGTGTTCGACATGCGTGCGATAATCGAGCATCGTATGTAGTCCATCCGGAATGCGTTTCAACAGATCATCGCGGATGATCACCAGGGTCACGCCACTTGGGCCCATATTTTTCTGTGCCCCCGCGTAGATCAAGGCGTATTTCTCGACCGGTATCGGATGCGAGAGAATATCCGACGACGCGTCAGCCATCAGCGGAACATCAGCGACTGCGGGCTCCAACTTCCACTCGACACCCTCAATAGTTTCATTCGTGGTGATGTGAACGTACGCCGCTGCGGGATTCAGGTTTAACTCGTCCTGGCCGGGTACACGCGTGAAGCCTCCATCGGCCATATTTGCGGCAGTGTTTACTGCGCCTGCGCGCTTTGCTTCTTTCAGGGCTTTCTTGCCCCAACTTCCGGTAATAATGTAGTCGGCGCTTCCTTCGGCAGGCAATAAATTCATCGGCAACATGGAAAACTGCAAACTCGCACCACCCTGGAGGAAAAGGACCTGATAATTTTCCGGTATTCCCAAAAGTTCTCTTAATCCGGAATCAGCTTGCTCGATGATCTCGTCGAAGGTTTTCGAACGATGACTGATCTCCATAACCGACATGCCCACTCCAGGAAGACTCAAGAGATTCCGTTGCGCTTCTTCCAGAACTGGGAGCGGCAAGACCGCGGGACCGGCGCTGAAGTTGTAGATTCGGTGCGTCATTTCCCTCTCCAGTTTCATGCGTTTTCTACTGATTGCCATTGCCCTTGTGCGATCGCAAGACTCGTCCAGCCATTCTTGCAACCAACGAGCGTGGGACCAGGCGTTGAGCTTCAATCATGAAAAAATTTGTCCAGCCGGAAACGACGTGACTCTTTCGTCGGGCCAGGCCGCTTAGTGCGGCTTCAACCACTTCCTCCGGCGTCTGAGCCACCCGCATTGGTGGTCTGTGCATGTTTGCTGCTTCAAAAAAGTTGGTTTCCGTAACACCGGGACAGAGGGCCATCACCTGAATTCCGTGAGGACGGTTCTCTTCCCATAAGGCCTCGGTAAACGAGAGTACGAAGGCTTTGGTCGCGGAGTAATTTGCCATGAACGGTACTGGCTGGAATCCAGCGGTAGAAGCCACGTTAATAATGATTCCTTGCCTACGTTCGCGCATTGGCAGCAAGAATCGATAAGTCAATTCCACCAATGATTTGACGTTCAGGTCGATCATCCTTAATTCATTAACCAGATCCAGTGTTGTGAAGTCGCCCATCGAGCCAAAACCGGCATTATTAACCAGCATATCGATCTCCAATCCGCGCTTCTCCGTTTCTTCCAGCAAACGGGCGGGCGCGCCAGGCTCGGTGAGATCCAACGGAAAATATTGTGCTCGGATACTGTTAATTCGACCTACTTCGTTGCAAAGTGTTATGAGTCGATCTTCCGAGCGGGCTACCAACAGCACATTTCTGCCGCGCGCTGCCAGCTTGCGAGCAAAAGCTTCGCCAATTCCAGAAGAGGCTCCAGTGATCAGGGAAGTATTCATTTACCAGTAAGGTCGATGAGATCAAGCTCAATGATATTGGGATTCTCAAGACGGATGCGGTCCAGGATGGCCCGTGAAGGAGCGTTATCGAGGTTAATCCGTGCTACGGCCGCCTCCGCTCCTTCAAAGATAACGTTTTCCATCTCCTGAACATTAATCTGTTCGGCCTTTAATGAATCCAAAACGCTCGCCAATACACCGGGCCTATCAAGATGGCGCACCACAAGACGGTACGCGGCCGGAGTACGCTTGGCGAGATTTACCACGTTTGGTACTTTCCCGGTTTCTCTGAAATTTTGAATAATACGGACCGTTTCAGCGGCTATCGCTTCCTGAGCCTGATCGGTCGAACCGCCGATGTGGTGCGTGCCATAGAGGTTGGTGTTGTTTACAACGCTGTCTGTGAATTCTCCGGCTGCAGAAGCCGGTTCTTTCGCATACACGTCCAGTCCGACTCGGAGCGAGCGACTTCGTATTGCCTCAATCAATGCTGACTCATCAATTATCTCTCCGCGCGACGTATTAACAAGATAAGCCCCCTCGCGCATCGTTGCCAGGAATTCCGATCCGATGAGTTTTTGCGTCTCTGGCTTGAGCGCAAGATGCACGCTAACTATGTCTGAGTCTCTTGCAACATCAGAAGGAGTCGATCGGTGGTTGATGCCGAAAGCTGAGGCCCGCTCGGCACTCAAACTGCGGCTCCAGGCGATGACCGGCATACCAAAGGCGCGCGCGCGAGGAATCATTTCCTGCCCGATTTTTCCTATCCCAATGAGACCAAGTGTGCGGCCGAAGAGGCCGCGGGCCTGTGAAAACTCCTTCTTATTCCACTCGCCGCGTCGCAGACTGATCACGTTGTCGGCAATTCGCCGATCGAGTGCAAGAATCAAGGCAAAAGCCAACTCAGCCACCGCGATGGAATTTTTACCAGGACAATTCGAAACGTATATTCCTCGTTTTGACGCTGCCGCTACATCAATCGTGTTGTAGCCTGCGCCGGCTCTCACAACGAGCTTGATATGCCCCGCCGCGAGCATAGGCTCAGTAACCTTTGTGGACCGCACAACGAGAACATCGGGATTTCTCACGCTGATGGCTTCAGTGAGGGCCTGCTCCTTTAGATCGGGCTGATAGATAATGTCACAACCGAGCGCCTGCAAGCCATCGCGTCCAGACTGTTCGAATTTGTCAGCAATTAAAATCAGCATGAGGAAGATCTGGTCTTTGGCCTTTGGTCTTTGAACTTTGTTCTTTGAGCTTTGAACTTTGAGCTTTGAATCGCGTTCACTAGCAAATACTTATCAATGTAAGGTCAAGACACCTCTAAGTTCAAAGCTCAAAGACCAAAAACCAAAGACCATCCTAAATACAATGTATCAACAATCCATCGCGCAGTTTGGGCTCAAACCAGGTTGATTTGGGTGGCATGATTTCGCCCGCATCGGAGACATTCAACAATTCATCAATTGTTGTGGGATAAAGTGAAAAAGCGACTGTGGCCTTTCCTTCGTTCACCAACCTCTCAAGCTCGTCAGAACCACGTTTCCCGCCAACAAAGTCGATACGCTTATCGGTCCGCAAGTCCTTGACGCCGAGAATCGTTTCCAGCAAGCGCTCTTGAAGAATGCTGACATCCAGTGAAGCTACGGTGTCGCCTGGCAAGATTGCATTTGACGGAAGACGAAGCTGGTACCATTGTCCATCAAGGTACATGCTCCATTCTCCCTTCTGGACAGGCGTGGGTTTACCATTGCCGGAAATAGCGAAAACTTTACCAACACTCTCCAGAAATTCTTCTTTCGATAAGCCATTCAAACCACGTATGACACGATTGTACGCAAAGATCTGCAACTGATCAGATGGAAACATGACTGCCAGAAACAAATTGTAATCTTCGCCGCCGGTATAGCTAAAACTCTGCTCTTTGAGTTCAGCTCGGGCTCGACTGGCACTAGCAGCCCGATGATGACCGTCGGCTATGTATAAAAGCGGCACCTCGCGAAATGCATTAATGAACTGCGACGGTTCAGGTGCCCGCCAGATTGTATGTTGGATACCATCCGCAGCGGTGAAGTCGTAGAGCGGATTCGCCATCTTCGCTTCTGATAACATCGCGTCGATTTCACGTCGAGGTCGGTAGGTGAGAAAAACCGGACCAGTCTGCGCCCGCAGCACCAACATGTGGTGAGTGCGATCGTCCTCTTTGTCTCGCCGGGTTTTTTCATGCTTGCGAATTGCGTCTCTTTCATATTCATCAATAGAACAACAGGCAACCACTCCGATCTGTTCGTGGTCTCTCATGATTAAACGATAAAGATAGATGCTCTCCGTCTCTTCCATTATGAGAGGGCAACTCTGCCTAAGCGCATTGAAGTTTTGCAGCGCCTTGCGGTAAACAAGATCTCCATAGATGTCGGTACCCTCAGGCAGATCAATCTCAGCGCGAGAGACGTGCAGGAAACTCAAGGGATTGTTGGCAGCGAGCACACGCGCCTCTTCAGTGCTGACCACATCATAAGGAACGCTGGCTACTTCTGCGGCCCGCTCGGGGGACGGGCGTAAGGCGCAAAAAGAACGAATAATCGCCACCAAAACCTCCTGCGATTGACAACCTTACAACGCGGGCCAACAGCCGGGACTTGTACCGCATTCATCTTCCTGTATATGCATTTGCTTGCTGAAGGCTTGTGATTAAGACTATCCGGTGAGGCGTGATCTTAGCAAGTCTGAAATCCAATTACTCTGCGCCCTTCGACAATGCCGTATCAGTGTGCGAGTGAGATGTGGATCGGATCAGCAGGTGGCGTGTTGACTGTGAGTTAACATAAACTCTTTGATTGAAATCTTTCGAGAGGCTTTTTGTATGAGTGAATTGGCAAAGCGAGAATGCGTACCCTGTCGCGGTGGGGTACCGCCCCTCAAGGGACCGGAGATCACTAAGCTGCTAACTGAGCTCAGTGGTTGGGAAGTGATAACTGAACATCATTTGCGGAAGGCGTTCAGCTTTTCGAATTTTCGTGACGCTCAGTCTTTTGTTAACAGCGTGGGAGCGATTGCTGAAGAGCAAGGGCATCACCCCGACATCTGTTTTGGCTGGGGCCGCGCAGAGATCTCCATCTGGACCCATAAAATTGACGGCCTCACAGAAAGTGATTTTATACTCGCCGCAAAAATCGATCAGATCCAGTCCTGATCCGGCTGAAGGGATCTGTCGGAACTCTGCGGGTCCTCGCAGAGAAGCCCACTTTCCCCAAGTGACGCGTTTTTGCCGCGCCGTCTTGCTGGCTGTTTGTGCAGAGCGCCAGCGTATTGAAGCAAAACAGCCCATGTCGCTGGTGTTTGCATAACGCCTATAAAGAGCCGCTGAAGGTACCGAAAGAGCCGTGAAAACTATAAACACGGTCGGCACAGGTTTTGCGCTGTAATGTCAGTCTCCCAATGTCAAGCGGGTAAATCTGAAGGAGGATGAATTCCATGGCAAAGCCAAAACTAGTAACGGGATTATTTAAAAACAGGTTGGCGGCCGAGGCAGCGGTGGATGCGATCATGAAACGCGGTTACACCCGCGATGACATCAGCGTGATGATGTCCGACGCGACTCACAGTAAGGAGTTTGTGCTGCAGACACGAACTCACGCGGCTGACGGAGCGGGAATTGGTGCTGCTGTCGGTGGCGCGGTGGGTGCTGTCTTAGCAACGATTGTTGCCGTCGCCAGCACCATTGTAGTACCCGGTCTGAACCTGATAATTGCTGGTCCAATTGCCGCGGCCCTCGCCGGCGCCGGGGCCGGCGGTGCTACTGGCGGCATAATAGGAGCGCTGGTGGGAGCCGGCATTCCTGAGTATCGTGCAAAAGTTTATGAAGCCGGATTGCGTGGAGGAGGAATTCTATTGGGTGTCGAAGCGCGAACCGATGAAGAAGTCGATAAACTCGAGGACATGCTCGAAGCGATTGGTGCCGAGCACGTACGCACAGAATAAATTGCAAATGTGAGAGCCTGCGATGTTATGGAACATCACAGGCTCTTTAGGGTTAGCTGAGGTGAAAACTCAATCTATCTACCAATCGAGTCGCCAAGATCTTCAATCGCTTCACCGATCTTGCGACGACCTTTGCCAAACCCTTCTTTTACTTTTCCGCTTGTGCGTTCAGCCTCTCCCTGCTGCTCCATTTCGGGATCGTCAGCCATTCTGCCCACGTTCTTTTTGATTTTGCCTTTTGCTTGATCAAATTTCCCTTCAAGTTCATCCCTGTTCGGTAAACCCCTGTTCGGTAAACCCCTGTTCGATAAACTCATGCTCCAGCACCTCCCTGATGTTATGCGACGAGCCAGTAGGTTTTAGACTGTCGCTACACTCTGTCCCAACACACCAGAGTAAGTCGCAAGTGCTGTTCCCGTAATCAACAAACCACTCGAAGCATGGCAAACGCTTCGTAGAGAGGTATTTGTGTGGACCTTCAGTTTGGATGCGCATCGTTGGACCAGATTTGTGGGTGTATGCTTCGCAGACTAAGCTGCGTCATCTCGGAACAATCATTCGGAAGGCGGCGACATTATCTCTCCAGGCGCCTGTGAAACTTCTGGATCGTCGGCCTGCTTCAAGAATCGTGAAGTCTTATCGCAGATAGGCAGTCTAACCTCGAATCGGGTACCTTCACCTGGCTCGCTGACAACCAAAATCTCACCGTGGTGCCGGGAAATGATCCCGTGAGAAGCCGAAAGTCCCAGACCGGTACCACGCGAGCCTTTGGTGGTAAAGAACGGTTCGAACATACGGTCCGCCGTGTCGGCGGGCATTCCACATCCAGTATCTGCCACCCAAAAACATCCGCTCTCGATTTCCGATCGGGCCCCTACTTCCATGGTACCGCCATCGGGCATTGCGTCGACAGCATTAAAGATCAAATTGAGGACCACCTCGCGCAATTCTGCCGCCTCTCCCAGCACATAGATTGGACCATTGCACTCCACCTGAAGATTGATCTTGGCCTTCAGAGATTTGCTTTGCCATTTGGGTCTGGCAATTTCGATGCTTGAGGTTATCAAGTCTCCCAACTCAACCGGAGCGAACTTACTCACCGAATCCCGTCGCGCAAACTCAAGTATGCGACGCAGTGTCTTACTTCCGTCTTCAACCGCGTTTGTGATCACCTTGAGACTCTTTATTGAGGCTTCATCTGACGCGCGCATCAACAATAGCTGTGCTCGTCCCTGAATCACCGTCAGGGAATTGTTTAGGTTATGGGCAACCCCCGCCGCTAGTTCCCCGACTGCCCTTAATTTATCGGAATGGGCCATCAACTCCTGGGTGCGTTTGCGTTCCGTTATATCACGCAGAAACACAAGCGCCCCCGTAACTTCGCCGTCTTTCCACAAAGGAGATGTGTGGGCCTCCGCATCGCGGACAGAACCATCCGTCCGCACGGCTCGTACCTCATATTCCGTGTCTTCGCCAGCCAACGTTCGCTGTAGGCTTTCAGTTGCCAGCTGACGCGAATCGTCTGCAATAGATTCAAAGAAATTACGCCCCAATAACATCAAGAGCTCGTCGGCTTCTGCCCGCTGATTCATCCAGGTAATCCGGCCCGCTTTGTCGAGTGCATAGATTTCGTCGGGTGTACGATCGGCAATACTGGCGATGAAAGATTTTTGAGCCAGGGCGTCTGCCTCCGCGCGCCGCAAATCAGATATATCCCGCGCTATGACAATGGCGCCGTGAATTTCAGCACTACTCTCAGATTTGAGCGGCTGCACGATAACCAGAATGGGCTTGTTCTCAAGTGCAACTTCGACTTCTACTCTCTCCTGAGTTTCCAGCGCCCGGTCAACCACACAACGCTCTGCGTCGTCCGTGCGCCAGAACAATTCGCAGCAATGCTTCCCAACTTCATTAATCGCATCGGTCCGCGAGGCCGCACCATTGACTGCCGCCAAAACTCTCCGCTCGTCGAAGATGTAAACTGCATCAGGGACAGCCTCAAACACCGCTCTAACGAGATCTAGTGGTAGGCCGCCGTTGGGTGCCGACGAAGCGACTTCAAACGTTGTTAATAAGTTTTCCGAGTTTTGATTCGCCATGAAGGTCGGGTGCGGATTTTGCAAGAAGGCTGAGAGCCCCTTGACTGGCGCTTCCATCCTACCAAATCAATTAGAATCCCGCCAGAGGGTAATCTTCACCCCTCGAACATTACTCGCGGGTGCACGACATCAAAACCGGACGACAGATGAGCGGCAAAAATTAAGGGGCTGCTAAGAAAGTAGCCCCTTGCCAACTCGCCCATTAGTCTGCGCCTTCCGTTAGAACTCAAAGCGCGCAGCGAACTGGAATTGACGTGATTTGTATAGCGTTTCGCCTGCGGGTGGGGTAATCGTCTGGAACTCAGGCCGTAAGTTCAACGAAGTGCCCGAGATCGCATATGCTGTTGTATCCAGATTCCCAAGAATATGGGTTCGGTTCGCCAGATTGAATGCCTCTGCCAGAAATTCCACATTCTTCGTTTCTGTGAAACGAATACGTCGGGAAAGGCGGAGATCAACATTCCAGAATTTGGGAAAGCGAAGCACGTTTCGTCCTGCTCCCGGTAAAAAACTGGGAAGGCGATTAGTGCCCCCGGAACCTGTTATGTTCGTACCAGCCCTGACGAGGTTCGGCTGACCAGCTAAGGTGGTTGGAGCATTTCCTGTTACTCCATAGCTGTAAGGGAAGCCAGACTGGATAACGAATACCGGCGAAAGAGCCCATCCTCCGAGAATCGCGCGTCCCACTTCTGAGTCCGAAGGCCCCTTGGGCATCCAGACTCCGCTCGCGACAAATCGATGATGAAGGTCGAAGTTAGCTGGCCCACGCTCTTCGTTATAGTTATAAGGATCGAGCGGATCGTTGTTATTGGTGAACGTTCCCGTCTGTTGGCTGGCATCGCTCGCATGAGAATAGGTGTAACTGGTCTGAAACTGTACGCCATTCGTCAGGCGGCGGTTAAGTTGAAACACAGCCGCATTGTATTGCGATCTGACGTCACTGCGAATCTCGGTAACGGCATTGAAGTTATTGTTTATGCGCGTGGTAAAGCGCGGCACCGTTACAGTTTGTCCACTAAAGGGTCCTCCCGAAATAGTGTAAGTGGTGGTGGCAGTTGTGGGTGCAAGGTTTATATCAACGAATCTGGTCAGCTCTCGGCCCTGGCTCATCAGATATGAGAAGGAGAACATGGTGTTGCGACCCAGCAGCCGCTCATACACAACGTCTGCCTGATGAATCATGGGATTACGCAGTCTCGGACTCATAACTACGATATTAGGAATAGGTGTTGTCCCACCGCTTGCGGCCGAAGCGTCCGCAAAAGCCTGGGGGAAAATCGCCGACGTTAAGCTTAACTGTACCTGACCAGCCGGAACGCCCGTGTTGATGATGGCATTTGCGATTGAAGAGTTCTGGATGCGGCCGTAATAGATGCCGTAGCCACCGCGAAGCGAGTTCTTTCCGTCGCCTGACATATCCCAGGCAAATCCGAAGCGGGGACCGATGTTATTTCTATCACGAGGAAAGATGTTCGTTTTGTCAGGGAATCGTGTGTCCGCATCAAAGGCCGTATTTGGTATTTGTGGCGTCGGCAGGCGCTGATACTCGTAGCGAACACCCAAATTCAGCGTTAAACGAGGTGTGTAGCGCCAATCATCCTGCACAAAATAGTTCAAGTCGTTGGTTGTGAAGATAAATTTGGACGGTCCGAAGCCTTGGTTATAAGTTCCACCATAACACTGCCCTGCTAACTTCGCGGACTGGGCGATGCAAGTCCTACCTGCCGTGCGGAGCGATCCATTAGTGAGGAAGTTTACGTAGTCAATGATGAAATCGTTGATGGGAGTTGTTCCCTGATTATAGGCATAGGAGCCTGCCTCAGTAAAAAGGTTATCATCCAAGTCGGAAACGTGGTTGAAATCGGCTCCAAACTTAATCGTGTGATTGCCACGAGATAGCGTTACGGTGTCGGCAAATTGCCAGCGCCTTTCATCAGGAAACGCGGTGCGGTTCAAGAAGGTAGGTTTACCGAAAGTCTGGCCACCGGTGATTGCAATCGAGGGAGATGCTCCACCGGGAGCTGTTGTGGGTTCGCCCGTAAATGGTCCGGCATATACCTGACGTTCGAAGTCGCGGCCCCACTGGACACGTGCTTCGTTCAACAGTTCCGGCGAAAGGGTTGAGGATAGGCGGAAAGTGACCCAGTCCACGTCAACCGCATCGTCTCCTATGCTGTTCCGTCCGCGCGTGGTCGTCGATGAGGTCTGAACCCCGTTCGGCGAGAGCCACCGCAGATGATTGTAAGTCACAGTAAACGTGTGGTCGTTGTTAATCCGCCAATCGATCTTCGGCAGAAACAGTTTCTGGTCGCCTTTACGTGGCACTTCGCCAGTCAGGCTCTGGAGGAACGAAAAACCCGTGTCGATCTGGGCGTTAGTCAGCCCTTTCCCTAAGAGGGCTGTCCTGTTTAGAGTGGAAAAAAATGTGGGATTGAAGGGAATGGCAACCGTGGGGAAGTTTCTCTTCTGTTGGTCGTAATTAAAGAAGAAGAAGAGACGATCCTTCGCAATCGGTCCGCCTATTGATCCGCCAAACTGCTTGCGATTGTCCTCCGGGAATACCGAAACCACACTTCCGTCTGCCAGCCGGCGGAATGACTGAGGATTGCGCGCGTTGAACTGTTCGTCTCGAACATAAAAGAACGCATTACCGTGAAAATCGTTTGTTCCTGACTTAGTCACTGCGTTAACGACGCCGCCTGCAGCTCGTCCATACTCCGCGGAATAGTTAGAGGTATTCACCTGGAATTCTCGGATGGCTGATTGACTGATTGAATAGCTGAGACGGGTGCGACCACGCTCTTCCGAAAAGAACGCCTGGTTATTATCGCCACCATCAATGGTATTGTTGTTCAGAAGGCCCGAGATCCCGCGGAAGCTAACAAGACCGAATACACCATCAGGTACGGCGCCTGGTGTCAACAGCGCAAAGTTTGACCATCGTCGACCGTTGATTGGCAACTCGTTTATGGTCGTCTGGTTAATATTGGTCGAAAAGTCTTGCTGAGTTGTATTAACAACGGGAGCCTCGGCAGTAACTTCAACGGCGCCGGTGACTCCTTGTACCGAAAGCTTGGCTTCAAGCGGTGTTTCGCGACCGACCTCGACGATTACGTTACCGGCATCAAACGGCGCAAAACCCGGAGCAGCTACCGAGACACTATAGTTACCAGGTTGAAGGTTCACTAAACGGAACCGCCCCAGATCATCGGTGATAGTGGAACCTTCTTTGTTTGTCCCGATATTCTTGGCAGTTACCGAAGCGCCGGGCACGACCTCTTTATTGGGGTTGGTCACCACGCCGCCGATGGCACCCGTTACCGTAGACTGTCCAAAAGTAATTGCGCTCATTACGAGCACCAAAAAGAACACACAAGAGAGCCTGACCATTTTCGACATACAGGGGAACTCCTTAATCATGGATGAACGGTTGAGGTGACTCTGCCCTAAACAAATTGAGCAGGGATTCTAACCTTGGATCTTTTTAACTGGAACAAATCAAATCAAGAAGGAAAAAGTTGAAAGTACAACGAATGTAGAACTGAATTTCTACCACGCCTTTAGGCATTCACGCAAGTCCCATTTATTAACTAACTTGAATCACTCTTCGATTCTCCTTGCGCGCGAGCGTTTGTGCAACAGAAACGACGGTAAAATTCAACAACATAAAGGTTCGCAAGCTGTGTGCCGAATAGCAAGAAAGTGCTTTCTAGGTTCTAAGGTAACCGTAATCAACGGTTAATTGTTGCTCTGAGTAACTAACACCTTCAGCACTACACTAATTTTTTGGATTTAATCGGAAAATCCGGAAAAACTTTTTCTATTCAGCGTGCAGCCTCTCGATAAGCAAAGAGCCCATTCGCCTACTGACACTACCAACCTGCGAACGCGGTTGGCCACCTTCAGACTCTCTCTACAATCATAGCGATTCCCTGTCCACCGCCAATACAGGCCGTGGCGAGACCTCGGCGACTACCGCGTCTGTGTAATTCATGCAGCAGCGTTAATACGAGTCGAGTACCGGTAGCTCCTAATGGATGTCCCAAGGCAATCGCGCCGCCGTTTACGTTAGTTTGGGATCTATCAAGTCCCAGTTCTGCCTCCACTGCAAGATACTGTGCGGCGAAAGCCTCGTTAACCTCAATGAGATCGATATCTGCTAGTTTGAGGCCGGCTCTTGCCAAAGCCTTTCGCGTTGCGGGGGCAGGCCCAATTCCCATCAATTCGGGTTCGACGCCTGCATAAGCCCAACTGGTGATGCGACCCATGGGCTTTAGATCATGTGTCTTAACCGATTGCTCGTCAGCGATGACCAAAACGGCAGCGCCATCGACTATGCCGGATGCGTTTCCAGCGGTGACAAACCCGTCTTTAGCAAAGGTCGTCTTCAGTTTTGCCAGCCCCTCCAGCGTCGTCTCAGGACGCATATGATCGTCATGGTCGAAGAGGAAACTTCCCTTGCGTGTCTTGACTTCAATTGGCACGATCTCTTCCGCAAAATAACCTGCCTCGCTGGCTCTTTTCGCCTCCTGTTGTGACCGCCAGGCATACTTATCCTGATCTTCCCGGGAGATCTGGAATTTTCTAGCGAGATTCTCTGCCGTGCCCGCCATTGAGGTGTTGCAGTAAGTATCGAGCAGGGCAACCATTAAACTGTCTTCCAGCTTTCCCTCGCCGAGCGCAAAACCCGAGCGGGCACCCCTGATAACATGAGGCGCTTGTGACATGGACTCCATTCCACCAACAAGCGCAACGTGGGCTTCCTTAAGTTGGATCATGTGCGCGCCAGATATAATAGATTGAATTCCGCTGCCACATAGCCGGTTGACGGTGAGCGCGGGGTGGTCAAATGGTATGCCGGCCTTCAGAGCAACATGCCGTGCGCCATAGATTGCATCTCCGGAAGTTTGCAGAGCATTGCCCATTACCGTGTGATCGATTAGCTCCGGTGCTACTCCCGTAGCCTCCATGGCAGCGCGCGCCGCCGTGGCGCCTAAATCGATCGCTGAAACATCTTTCAATGCACCGATATACTCACCCATTGGAGTGCGTTTGCCGCCTAGAATAAAAACATCAGTGGACATGTATGATGGCCCTTTCTACTGCTGTAATAATCGCCCGAGAACACTCGCCCGATAGTATCAACGCTCGGCTTGCGATAGCCCACCCAGCTTTCCCACCGCTGCGCGCGTCGCAATTCTTGCTCCAGGGCGTTGAAACTGGCCAGCCTGAGCAGAAACATTGCGAAGGCCGATAACCAAATATTGGCCGTCGGGATCTGCGGTCGCTGCCGCCTGTCCCGCAACCGCTCAATACGTTGCCGGAACTGATAACGCTTCTGCAGATAACCGGCTAAGCGACGAAGCAGTCAGCTACTCCTTTCGCTGCTGCAGCCGTTCCAGGGACTTGAGCGAGATTTGCTCCAACAACCCCCGCAGCTGTGAGTAACGCTCGGTCCATCGCCGCACCCGCTCTTCCCACTCGGCGGGAATGTGGATCATCTGATACTTGCCGTTGAGGCTGATGCCCAGAGCCAGCGCCCGATGCCGGGAATCCACCTCAGTATGGCAGCGGCAGTTTCTCTTGCCACAGCGGCGCTTCACCTCCACCAGAGTTCCCCGCAACAGACCGGGTTCATTCAGTAGCCGGCGAATCTTTGAATAGAGTTCTCGCTCGTTTTTCCCGAGCGCTGTGCGCGGCGGCATTAGACACTTCCTCCTTACCGAATCATCGTCTTTTATAGTATTTATCTTCAGGCTATGCTTGAAATCTTCCGCTGAAAGAGTTTCTCTATTGACACCAAGTTCTTCCCGCAGGTACGCCTTCAATTTGTCAGTCCATCGCTCAGGAAGATCTTTGTGGTTCATGGCCATTTTTCTGCTTTCATCAAAGGAAGTATTCAACAAGCCGCCGAACTTCCTATTGGGTGAGAGAGTCTCGTGTTGCAATACGAGACTCTCTCACCTAATCCCGCTGCCGACGATTCAAATGCTCATGAAACTTGCCTTCGTCGTGTTGAAATACGATTCGACGTAGTGCTATCGTACAGCCCAACAAAAGCAATATTCTCAATTTGCAGTTTCCGGAGACCTCACCATGTCAAAGCTGCTCGAAGAGGTGCGTGACCTCATCCGCACACTCCATTATAAATTCAACCACGCGCAAAGCACGAACGCATAAGTCTTAATTGTTGCCCAACTACGATCTGATGCGATCAGATCGCGGAGGAAAAAGGTCAACTCCTTCCTCTACCGCGCCAGAGTGATCAGTTATCTTGTGAATAGGAATATCGGAAGGATGCTCGACAACAGTACACGCCTGTCCACGCACTAATATAATCACCTCCTGTAGGAGTAGGCGCAAATTCCTTAGGTGAGTCCGCCTGTCGGTCTCGCTCAGGCTCGCTACGCTCGCCTTCGCTCACCCTACCAGCCGGACCCAACCAAGGAATCCAAGCTTTGACCTGACAGGGCCTCCGTGTTTCCTGCAGCGACCACTATACTGTCAAGGTTAGTGCGTTTAATATGTCCTAAGTAGACTCTCCTGCTTGTATCTCTGAGGTTTCTACACCAGAGCTCGCCTCAGCTACCACTTCTTCGACCCTCTCAGCGGCATTGCCGATTGAAAGGCCTTTGCGCACTATTAGAGCTATGCCCACCATGGCCCAAAAGATATCTCTTGCCTTACGTATGATTGCCAGAGTCACTCCTATAGCCGTTGTAAAGCCAAGTACTCTGGAAAGCATCCCCGTACCTGCTTCGTCCACTCCGGTGCGCAGCGGCACAAACTTGAAGGCGACGTTAATGATCCGATTAACAGACTCAAGGATGAATGCAGTAAGCAAGGTGGGCGCCACCGCATCGCTGATGTACCAGAGGACCACGTATATCTCGGCGATACCCGCCAGGTGAAAACTCGCCTCAAGTGCGAGTATTGCTAAGAGTGCGCCCCTGTTTCGGTCGTAAAAACCATAAATCCGATCTTCCAGAGTTTTTGCGCGAGGAACTGCTCCTATTAGGCCAGTTCTTGCTGGGAACCGTCGGTGCGTGAAAGAGAGGGCCCCACTCAGGAATCTCCATTGCCGCTGCATCACCAAAAACCCAAGAGGTGTAATGACGCTGATGACTATCAGGGCAACGATACTTGCGTAACGCAAAGCCTTTGGCAGGTGGAAGCTGAGTAGCAGCGCTGTGGTTCCGGAAAAAACGAAGACCGCAACCGAAAGACTATAGAAGATGTTTTCCAGCGCAATGGCCGAGAGCCCCGCAATCAGCGGAACTCGGTCGCGCACGAATGCTGCTTTAGAAGGCTCAGCAATGGCTACGCTGGCCAGGGGAACAATATTCCCGAGTGCGTCTCCCATTAATCTGGCTCCCAGGGCATCACGAAAGCGCAGCTTGTATGGCGGCTCAAAACACTTGATCCAAGCGAGAGATCGCGCCATATGACGCACCGCCGAAATTGCAAGTACCAATACAAATGCGATTCCCAGGCGTTCGATTCCCTCGAGAATCTGTGAGACGCCCGCTCTCTTTACGAAGTAAGCAAACAGCGCCAGGCCCAATACCGCAAAGATAACGCCTGCCGGAGCAAATGTTCTCGCCTTGTTATCTTTACGGACAGATGCCATTCGGCATTCACCTAAACAGGGTAGCGAATAAAAGCCATTTGCCAGAAAATGGGATTCTGGCATGCGCCAGGTAGTTTCCGAAAGCAACCCACATGCCCATTTGTGTAGTGGGGAAAACTCTGAGGAATCTTCAGTTGCGACGGGACAATTCAAAGCTCCAAGGTCGACTCAGCGTTTTCACACAATCTCTGAAGCCGCCGTGTGAATTAGAGCTATTGCAACATCGCTCAAACTCCACCAGTACCGTAACATGACCCCCCGCGCGAAGGCCGCGCGCTTTTGCCTTTTTGCTTTGGGTTTTAATATGATGCTGCGTTTAGATCAAACAGCAGCCCTAATAACTCGAGCCAGGAAACAATGATTCAGAGTCAAACGGCACTTGAACAGCAGTCTGCATCTCCATTGACTACTTTGAATGAAGACGAGCGAATGTTTCGCGCCAGCGTGCGCGAATTTGCCGAGGGCGAATTGCGCCCGCGTGTGGAGTCGATGGAGGAACACGCGAAACTGGATCAGGAGTTGATTAAGCAGTGCTTCGAATTGGGCTTAATGGGAATTGAAACACCTGAAGAGTTTGGCGGGGCCGGTGCTAGCTTTTTCACGGCCATTCTCGCCGTTGAGGAATTGTCACGGGTCGACGCATCCGTCGGTGTTTTTGTCGACGTGCAAAATACCTTGGTGAATAATGCCCTCATTCGCTGGGGCACACCCGAGCAACAGAAGCAATACCTGCCTAAGCTCGCCAGCGAACAGGTCGGGGCTTATGCTCTAAGCGAAGCGGGTTCCGGATCTGACGCATTTGCCCTGCAGACTCGTGCGGTAGAAAAAAGCGATCATTACGTAATTAATGGTCAGAAGCTTTGGATTACCAACGGAAATGAGGCGGAAATTTTTGTCCTATTTGCCAATATCAATCCCGAAGCAGGTTATCGTGGTATCACCGCATTTATTGTGGAACGGGGTTTTGCCGGTTTTGCTATAGGAAAGAAGGAGAACAAGCTAGGTATTCGAGCGTCGTCTACTACCGAGTTGATTCTTGAAGACTGCCAGGTTCCCAAAGAGAACGTTCTCGGCGAAATTGGCAAAGGCTACAGAGTCTCTATTGAAACTTTGAACGAGGGACGGATTGGCATCGGCGCCCAAATGATTGGAATCGCTCGCGGCGCCTTGGAGTGCGCGCTCGCGTATACAGCCGAAAGACAACAATTCGGTAAATCCATAAATCAATTTCAGGGAGTGCAATTTCAACTGGCCGAGATGGCTACCCAGCTTGAGGCTGCACGTTTGCTGGTCTATAACGCGGCTCGCATGAAAGATGCGCGAATGAACTTCGTCAAAGAGGCCGCCATGGCCAAGCTCTATGCGTCGCGAGCAGCTGAGCACGTCAGTTCTCTGGCTATCGAATTATTCGGCGGCTACGGTTTCGTAAAGGATTATCCAGTAGAGAAATACTGGCGTGACTCTAAGATCGGCGCTATTTATGAAGGCACTTCCAACATGCAGTTGCAAACGATCGCAAAACTGCTTGCCGGCAAGCAGTGAGCGAGTCAGAAGCCAGAAGTCAGGAGTCAGGAGTCGGAAGTCGGGTAAGGAGAGCAGCACGATTGATTACACCAAAAATTTGACTCTGATTGGAGCAGAGGACTCCTGACTCCTGACTTCTGATTTCTGACTTCTGATTTCTGACTCCTTTGAATGGATTGTCTGTTTGATTGCGCTCACGCAGATTACTAAGAAGAAGCATGTCTACGTCCAGGATCGAAATCTTTAAGCAGATGCTGGTGAATGATCCGATAAACAGCACGATACTATTCGGATTGGCCAAAGAATACGAGAAAGCAGGCTTGCATCAGGATTTGATTGAGACTCTCGACCGCTATCTGGCGCTTTCCGATGACGAAGGAAATGCTTACGGCATGCTTGCACGGGCATACGAGCGACTCGGACAGAGAGACCCGGCCAGAACCGCATATCAAAAAGGTATCGACGCAGCGATCGCTCATGGCCATCCTGGGATGGCCGAAGAATATCGCATGGTCTTATCAAGCGAATATGAAGACTGATACCAAAGTATTGAAGTTAGTTCGCCGGACCGGACCACTGGACCTGGAGGAAGCCAGGTCGACGAGTAACTCTGCTACTTCGGAGACCGCGCAGAATCTGGTGCCGGAAACCACGAAATCCCCAGTTGCAGCGGAACCTCTGAGACGGACCCATGCATCAGCGGGTAGGGCACTGGCTGCCGAGCCTCGGAAGCATCAACAGCTCGACCGTGAGCAGATGCTTCAACTGTATCGCACAATGTATTTATCGCGGCGGCTTGATGACAAGGAGATTCAGCTCAAAAGTCAGAACCGGATCTTCTTCCAAATAAGCGGAGCCGGACACGAAGCTATTCTCGTAGCTGCAGGCGCGGTGCTGAAGCCTGGATATGATTGGTTTTATCCCTACTATCGCGATCGAGCACTCTGTCTGCAGCTGGGGATGACGCCACTTGAGCAATTGCTCTCGGCAGTGGGCGCAGAGGAGGATCCAAATTCACATGGACGGCAAATGCCTTCGCACTGGGGTCACAAGAAACTCAATATTGTTTCCCAGTCATCTCCGACGGGGACGCAGTTGCTACAAGCAGTTGGCTGTGCCGAAGCCGGTTACCGTTTCAAGCTGATTGAGGAGCTCAAACATCGCATCTCCTCCTTTCACAAGGACGAAGTGGTGTACGTGTCTCTTGGCGATGGTACTACTAGCGAAGGCGAATTCTGGGAAGCGCTAAATACCGCTTGCAACCTCAAGCTGCCGGTGCTGTTTTTACTCGAAGACAATGGCTATGCGATCAGCGTTCCCGTAGAGGTGCAGACGGCCGGCGGCGACCTCTCTCGCCTGGTGCAGAATTTTCCAAATCTCTACGTCATGAAATGTGATGGGACCGACCTGATTACTTCACTCGAGGTAATGAGTCGAGCAGTTAATCATTGTCGTACCGGCAAAGGACCATCACTCGTCCATGCCAAAGTCATTCGTCCATATTCCCATTCTCTTTCAGATGATGAGCGTCTTTACCGCTGCGAGGAAGAGCGGGCAGAGGACGCAGCCCGAGATCCGCTCAAACGCTTCGTCTCTGTCTTGCTCGAGGAAGGGCTGATTGATGAGAAAGGGCTGCAGCAAATTAAAGATGAGATAGACGCAGAAATATCGGATGCCGCTGATCTGGCGCTAATTAGTGCGAAACCTGCTGCCCACACCGCCCGACAATTTGTTTTTTCCCCGGATATTGATCCCACAGGGAAGGCCTTCGATACCGAGGATGAGGTGAGCCTGTCCGGGAGCCCAGGCACGATGGTGGATCTGATCAATCGCTGCCTGTGCACTGAGATGGATCGCGATCCGCGAATCGTCGTGTTTGGTGAAGATGTAGCGGACTGTTCGCGGGAAGAGCAACTGGCAACGGTTAAGGGCAAAGGGGGAGTATTCAAGGTCACGGCTAATCTGCAACGGAAATTCGGCAGTGCCCGAGTCTTTAACTCTCCCCTTGCCGAAGCCAGTATTGTGGGCCGCGCTATAGGGATGGCGGCGCGAGGACTCAAGCCAGTCGTTGAGATTCAGTTTTTCGACTATATCTGGCCGGCAATGCACCAAATTCGCAACGAACTCGCGCCTATGAGGTGGCGCTCCGGGAACGAATGGAAAGCCCCAGTAGTTATTCGCGTTCCTATTGGAGGTTATCTAAAGGGCGGTGCAGTGTACCACTCACAATCTGGCGTTTCGACCTTCTCGCAGATTCCCGGCCTTCGAGTCGTTTATCCTTCGAATGCCCTGGATGCCAACGGCCTGCTGCGGACGGCGATTCGCTGTGACGATCCGGTGTTGTTTCTTGAGCATAAGCACCTCTATCGCCAGGCATACAACAAGTCTCAATATCCACCGGACGATTTCATGATTCCGTTTGCCAAAGCGAAGGTGGTACGAGAGGGAACAGATGTTTCTATCATCACCTACGGCGCGTTGGTCCAACGCTCTTTGGTTGCCGCCAGGCAAGTCGAACAACAAGGCATCAGCGTCGACATAATCGATCTGCGGTGTTTAGCTCCTTACGATTGGAACACTGTTGTAGCCTCCATCAAAAAGACAAATCGCGTAATGGTGGCCCATGAGGACTCTATCTCCTTCGGCTATGGAGCCGAAATCGCCGCGCGAATAGCTGATGAACTTTTCGAATTCCTCGATGCCCCAGTCCGTCGCGTGGCCGCCCTGGACACTTTTGTTGCCTATGCGCCGCAACTCGAGGACGCAATCCTGCCGCAGGTGAGGGATGTCGCAAGGGCCATCGTGGAACTCAAGAATTACTGATTATGATGCGCCGTCAACTTCAACTCTCCCAAGCTCACAGTTGATAAGTGATACACGACTGTATCGATACGTGTCGCCCTCCTTGCTCTCGTCTGCATTTGATGTCTCGACAGCTTTAAACCGATGAGGCCTGCCTTAGGACTACCAAAATGTCCTAAATCAGCCCGCTAAACTGGCATGGGTCTTGCCACATATAGTCACGAATTCAACCCCGCAGCGTCCCCGACAGGGCCAGCAAGGTCGCGATACGACTATACCAGGAAGGAGCAAGACACGCATGACTAAATATCCGATTAGACTTCTCGCGGTAGTGATATTGGCATTTACAACTACTGCGTTCGCTCAGGATCAAACTCAAACACAAACTAAAACTACGACCACCACAACAACAACCAAAACAGTCCAGAATTCCGACGGTAGCTACACCGTGATCGAGTATCCGGCCGGAAAAGAAGTGAGCGTCACGTTAGACCCAATCTCGATAACGGGAGCCACTGGGACGGCCACCATCTTGCGCGATGATAACGGCACAAGAATCAAGCTAAACGTAACGGGAATGCCGGCTGATTTATCATCGCTGAATCTTTATGCGGTAGACCAGACTGGAACGATCACTCCTCTGGGACCTATCACCATCAGTAACGGGATGGGGGAGTTAGCAGCTACGACTCCGCTCTCGAGCTTCATGCTGGTGGCCTCGCCTGAGGCGAATCTCGCCTCATACGACGCAAATTCCAAGGTCTTCTTCCGCAGCGGAGTGCCCGCAGGTTTTGCAGTGATTCCATACGCGAGTCGTGGAGAGCGCAGTGGAGCAGCGGTCGGGGAGAGAGTAGCAGCAACCACAATTGCAGGCGCTACACAAGCCACCTCCTATCGAGTTCCGATGCTTAATATTTCCGGTTTCCGCAAAGACACCCACATGAAAATCAACTTCACTGGTGTGATGACCGGCGCGCGTGCGAATGTATCGATTGAACCACGCAAGGATGGCCCCTCGGAAGTACGCGTGAAATTTCATGAACTCAAAGACGCGCCCAGTGGTCAGGTTTACGCTCTTTGGGCAGTGTCTCCGGACAACAAGTTTGTGAAACTCGGGCAGATAGTAAATACAGCGGGCCGCAATGAAGCTGAGATTCGATCCGAAACGTCATTACCCGATTTCGGTCTGCTCATAACGATGGAGCCCGCCACTGGATTTGAAGCAGCCAATTCACCAACTGGACCTACACTTGCTGTGGTTGAAATCATTCAGTAAGCAGAAGATTTGGTTAATTTGCTTCCTAGCCTCCAAGGCCGTCACTTCTGACGGCCTTCTTCTTCCTCGCTCTCCGCTTAAAATTCCTACTACCTCCGATAGTTTTTTAAGGCCACGCCGATAAATAAGAACTTCTTCCGAATAAATAAAAATAGTGGCGGCGAGGCTTGTAATTTGTCTTTTTTGTTGTAATATTGTCGGAACTGTGGCGAGACCCCCGGCGCTACGGTGAAGGCGTCGTCCCGACCTAGTTTAACCCCTCTAAACCGACCCCGACTCGGCTAGGCCCAAGACTTTTCCCCCGGCATTAACCATTAACTCCATTAGTCATTTTTTGTATGAAGAATCGTATCTTTCCTCAGTTATTTTTGATTTTCGTTATCGTTGCCTCAGCTGGCCGTTCGTTCTCCCAGGACAACCTTCCGGAGTTAGTGCGACGCGTTAAGCCGGCGGTGGTTGCCATTGTTACTTATGACGGGAATGGCGAAGCCTTGATGACTGGCAGCGGCTTCTTTATAAGACCCGGACAGGTCGTAACTAACCTCCACGTCATCCGCGGTGCAAAGAGCTGTGAAATTAAGACTCTCGACGGTAAAGGAAGGGTATATCCGGTTGCAGGAACGCTTGCCATTGATCAGGAAGGCGACCTGGCAATCTTAGGCGTTGACATGCCTTCAGAAAAGGCCCGCTCCAGCGACGTCTCCAGTACCTTGCCAGATGAAGGAGAAAAAATCTTCGTTATTGGCAATCCGCTGAAGCTGGAAGGCTCAGTAAGCGATGGCATAGTATCCGCAGTTCGGGAGGTACCCGCCGTAGGCAAGATTATTCAAATCACAGCACCGATATCTCATGGAAACAGCGGCAGCCCGGTATTCAATCTCCAGGGACAGGTAATCGGCGTTGTGACCGTTAAGGTTACCAACGGCCAGAACATCAACCTGGCCATTGCCTCGGCGCGGGTAAATAACCTGCAACCTGGGAAAATCCATCCATTTTCGGAGTTAGCCGCTAAGGATAAAGGTGATTTCGCGGAGTCAATGTATAGAAGTGGTCTCGAGTCCCTCTGGCTGGGTAATTATGACGATGCGGTTGGTTATTTTGAAAATGCGGTGAACAAGAATCCTAGGCGCGCTGAAGCCTGGGTCCAGGTGGGATATTGCAGGGTAAAGCAGGGCAAAGCTGACGATGCCATTCGCGCCTACCGCCACGCCTTGCAACTCAAACCCAATTCAGAAGAGGTACTCAATAAGCTGGGTGATGCTTATTATTATGCGGGACGATTGCATGAAGCTATCGAATATTATAAGCAAGCTGCCCGGTTACAACCGAATGACGCTGAAGCACACTACAATCTAGCTGTCTCCTATTTCGAGAGCGGAGATCCTGAATCCTCCAAGGCGGAGGCACATATACTTCATGAGCTCGACGCGAAACTTCACGAAAGATTTTTGAGCGAGATTCAACGGTAACTTCTTAACATCAGAAACTTGATGAAGGCATGCGCCGGGCACGAAATTCACCTTCGAGCTTCCATGACTTTCCGTCTGCCTGCAGCGCTTCCCCGATCCAGTGGAACGAATCTGGCGTGATCTCAGTAAAGGTCCACCGAGTGGGAGTACCATTGGATCGAAGACCTAATTGCACAATATCTTTTCCGCTCTTTCGACCAATCTGTTCCTCGCGATGTCCGGCCACGGGATTGATCCATGTGATGCGCCACGCCTGAATTGATGGGTCCCAAACACGAAGTGTCGTGCCATACATGTTCAGTGACTTTTCCGGGACCGCCGTCCGTTCGGAGCATCGAGGCATAATCCAAACGTCCTGAACAGCTCGTCCTTCCAACACCCAGCCAAAATGCGCCTCGGCTTTGAGGCCGCGTGCCGTAACGTCAATAGCACCGTAATGCAGGACATCCAGCTCCCAACTTCCTGCCAGCCATCCGTACGCATCAGCAGATTCAGGTACATCGTTCGATCTGCCCGGCGCTGCTAACAGGCCAGGAAAACCCGTTCTTGCCGCTGCTTCACCTAACGTCATAATTTCACCCTCCATTAAATGGAACCGGATCACCGGAACCGGCTGTTTGCACTATGAACTTCTTCTCCATTACCCTCAATCCTTATACACATCACGGAGGACGGATTCTTGGCAAAAGTTGCTGCGGAATTATATCGGGCGTTATCTGGACGTGTGGCAACCGGCGCCACCGGGCGCCTTGCTGCCCGCCCGCTTGCACAAGGCAAAGGCTGGAAGGCGTTCCTATTCTACGGTGTGATTAGTGAATACGTTGCTGTCAACACTCTTAGGATCTCCTAATACCACGAAGCGGAAGTTGCGCATGTATTTTTGGGAGACTCGCTGCACGTCTGCCGGAGTTACGGCTCTAACTCGTTCGATAAATTCCACGGATTTGTGCCAGCCGCCACCGATTATTTCAGACTGGGCGAGTTCGCCTGCCTGCGCGGCGTTTGTCTCCTGACCAAGGTAATAGGTCGTCAAAAACTGCGCTACTACTGACTGAATGTCCTCCGTGCTGACTGACTCCCGCTGCAGCCGGCTTACCTCATCGAGCATTACCCGCACAGCCTGGTTTGCGTCCACTGCGGTTACATAAATTCCGCCGATATTTGCTTCCTGGCTACCCAAAAATGCATTCGGAGCATAAGAAAGATTCCGTTTTGAGCGAACCTCTTCGAACACGCGGTCTCGAAGGATGGAACTGGCGACGCGCATCGGGTAGATATCAGGAGAGGTCAACGGAGGCGCGGTAAACACGCCTTGCACATAATTTGTTGGCAACCCGCGTGGCGTTACTTCCACTGAAGACTTGTCAAATGACAGCAGTGGCAAAGGCTGCGGCCGGTAATCCCCCCGTGGAAGTTTGCCAAAAGTCGCCGAAATCGCAGTCTTTAGTTGTGCCTGATCAAGATCTCCGACGATGACCATAAGCAATCGCGAAGTGTTCATCATTTTCTGATGATAATTTCGCAGGTCATCCGCTGTAAGACGGGCCATGCTTTCGGCTGTACCTTCTGCCCGGTTCAAATAGGGATGTCCGGCATAAGCACTACGCTCCTGCAGTCGTTGCAGGTAAGTGTCTGGATCATCTGTATCGTCTCGCAGTGAGGCCACCAGTCGGGACTGAACCCGGGCTACATCCTGTTTCGCAAATGATGGACGAAGCGCAACATCCGTAAAGATCTGCCACGAGCGATCGAAATGTAACCTGGTACTGGCGAGCGCGAGGACGGAGTAATCGTAATTCACTCCGTAAGTGATTGCCGTTCCCATATGTGCTAATTCACTTCGCAAGCGTTCACGTGGAAAGCCGGTACTCGCTTCGGTGGCAGCGTCTAACATTAATGCTTCAATGCCGGCATTTTCGCTGGTAATGTTTCTCGAGCCACCACGAAAAAAAAGACCGGCTGAAACTGTTAAGCTTCCTTCGCGCCGCTTAACCAACACCTTTAACCCGTTTACGTCGAATTCGCTAACTAGTGACTCTTGGTTTGCTACTACAGCAGAAACGTCCTGAACATTACGGGGGGCCACCCGGGGCTGAGTCTGAGGCGCGCCGAGCGAAAGCTGCGCCCCTCCCAGAAGAACCACAAAGGACAATGGAACAACGCGAGAAAAACAACCTGTTTTCTTGGCTAGCGGTGACCGCAATAGGCGAAGCAGTCGCGCGAGCGCGGGCAGCAATTGCTGGTACGAAGCGAGTAGTTTTCCTGGCGGACAGAGCTGTTCGCCTTCAAAATTTTCCAATCTTTTCTTCATTGGCCTATGAGCTCTTCGGGCTTGACTTTGATGTTTTGTTGGGCTGATTCCGACAATAACACTAAACCGATGTGGGGCTTACCCTGAATGTAAGTGGTAACGTATCGGCTGATATCCGACCTGGACGTGGCACGCAGACGCCCCAAATACCCGCGAAAATAATCCAAACTGGTTGATGCCCACCAAAAACTCAGAGTGTGCGCATACTCGCTTAATTTTTCTCGCGAGTAGAGATCATCTGCTTCCAATAAAGCTTTTGCACTGTCAAGTTGCTCGTCCGTATAGTAGTCTTTGTCATTGAAGTGAGACACTTCAGCGTACATAGCTTTGATTGCCGCTCGAGCCTTGTCCGGAGTTGTCGAAGCAATAAGACTAATTGGACCAACATTCCGCTGGGTGTAATAGCCGATATCTACGGCAGTAACCAGTCCCGTATCCACAAGCGCTCGTTGAAAACGAGAATTAGGCTGTCGCAGAATAAAGGAGAAGGTATCCGCGGCATAAGTTGCTGCATCATCCTTTCCAATCGATGGACCTTGCCAGCCGACGTTGATAATTACATTCTCCACCGGCTGGGTAATTACTGAGCTTTCACTCTTAAGCAACGGCGGGTGTTCAACTAAGGGAAACTTAACGAAAGGATCGTCGGTCCGCGTCCAATCAGAATAGAATTCCTGGCCTAACTGAAATATTTCTTCCGGATTCACATCACCCGTGATCACCAGAGCGGAGTTATTGGGAACGTAATACCGCGATTGGATTAAGCGCATCATTGCCGTTGTGGCGGAGGAAACTGTCTGACGATTGCCGAGCGGATTCTTACGACTCTGGTACTTGAAAAAGAGTCGCTCGTTCATCTCCTTGTTTAAATAGTAGTAAGGATTCGATTCATTGCGATCCATTTCACCGATTACGACCTGGCGTTCCCGCTCAAACTCTCGTTCATCGAAGAGCGGATACCGCACTGAGTCTTTCATGAACTGCATCGCCGTGCGCAGATTTGGGCTGGTCGTGGTGAAGTAGTAGTCGACGACTTCCTCACGGGTTGAGCCGTTGTAGGCGATGCCCAGTTGTCCGATTGTTTTTAAGTACTCTTCCTGATTTGCCACAGCTCGGTTTGCTTTAAAAAACATGTGTTCATAAAGATGCGACAGGCCATTTAACTCCGGCGGTTCTGTGTAGGAGCCGTTTCTCACCGCCAACTCTATCGTAACCAGGGGCACTGAGTGGTCTTCCAACACAACAATCTCGAGGCCATTAGCCAGGACACGATTGACAAGCTTTGCCTCGGGCAATCGCGCCGACGCGGCGGCAACAGGGCGCTGCGGCGCTGGAGCGCGCCGAGGGTGCTGTAACTGTACGGGAGCGTAGCCGGCGAAGCCCGTTCCTGGTATGAAGAACGTGGTGACGAGTAAGAGAATTAAGAGACTGCGTTTCACAGAAAGCTCCATTACCAAAAAGTGAATCTCCGACTAGAGATGTTTACACGGCCAAGAAATCGCGAGTCGTTCGATGTTCTTTATCCCTCATAGAGATGTCAGCCGCCGTAAGATTCGTCCTGCTCAATTCGCGATAACACCCAATCAAAGTCTCCCGAGGTTATCTTGCCACCGCAGAATTCACAAATGCCAGAGCTGTTAACCTTGAGCGGGCCGCCGCAATTCGGGCAGCTTAAGTCTGTTCGTGTTGCTGCGGGTTTGGCCTGCCGATTTCGGATAAACGTCCAATATTCTGTCCAATGACGCAGATTACTCTTTGATCCACTAACAACACGGGCATGCGCATCGACCGTGTAGTCGTAGCCTTGCGCTCCGATACGGAGGGTTATGGAGTTATAAAAAGCATCCTCCTTTATCTTCACTGGCTGGATTCCGGTAATAACGCAGGTATCGAGCACATTACGTAGTCCTTGTCGTTTATACGCGTCGATCCAGTATTGATGCATCTGGAAGATATTGTCCGTCTCGTGGGGCCGTGCGCGCTCCCAATTGAGCGTAGACCAGGCGGCCTGCAGTTCATTGAAGATAAGTGCAGCCCGAGCCTGGAATGCGCCCCACGAGAAGCCTGGATTATTTCTCTCAAACTCAGCGCGAACGTTGTTGAATCCAGGCTGCACAATGCTTGGAAAGTCCGTGCCGACTTCTGGAACATCAGAAGTGAGTAGTGGCCCTTTTGCTTCCCTGCTCATCAGCGTGACACCACGAACATACCATTGAAATTCTCCACTGGTAACTTTTGTACCGCAGAATACACAGGCGCCCACCGTGTCTTTCTGCAAAGGAGCGCCGCACCGAGGACAATGAAGCGCTGTCGCCTGCGCCGGAGCCGGAGAAAGCACATCGCGCTTTCGCTCAAAATCCCAACGCTCACGCACATAGTAGGTCATCTCTGAGGCGCCATTATTCTTCAGCACTTCGGTATAATTAGCCTCGAACATCACATTGATACGGACTGTGGGCGTTTCGAGACCTTGCACGTTCAGTATAGGCATGGCACCCACTATAATTCCCTTCACCTCTTGGAGGCCTGGTACGTTACGCTGGGCCAGATCATTGCGCGCGGCGTCGCTCAAATAAGGCGAAAAAAGATCGAGTGCTTCGCGACCACGGCCACGCCCATCATGGACCTTGCCGTAGAGTGCGTAACAGAAGTCAGTAAAGACTATCTCTGAGAAGTTAGGGTCAAACTTTCGTAGCTGTTCAAATTCACGGTTAAAACTTTCGCGGGAGCTTTCGAAATTGTCCACATAGCCCGGCGACGCAGGAGCGGCGGTGGACGATGAGAAACTCACAGAACTCGTTTTGCCCCGAGTTGAAAAGAAGTACACCACGGAGCCTATGACCAGAAGATCGAGCGGAATTCCAATAAGCGGATATTCGAATGTGAGATACAAAAGAAGCCGAATCAGCTGAAATATCAACCATATTATCGCGCCCCCGCCACCACCACCGCCACCATGGCCGCCCCCACGGCCGTAAGATTGACCGCCGCCAACTCGCCCCAGAACTTCCTGGGAAAAAATTAGACAAAGAGATATCGCGGCGACTGAAACTGGGACCTGAGACAACCGGAGAAGGACACAGCTTAAAATGCGAATCCGTTTCATTTCAGTTCAAACCGCGGCATGTCCGGTAGCTCGTTGGGGTTTTCGCCAGTTGCTGGTAAGTGCTCCGCGAACAATTCACCAAGCTTCTGCAAAGCCTCAAGCAGCATTTGCACATCTGGTTGCTGGCCGACCTGATGCAGATCAAAAAGCCGCTGATTCCATTCAAGCGGAGGTAATGCTTTCAGAATGCCTCTGTCAGCAATCAATTCCAACTTCCTCTCAAACAACGATAGATAAATGAGCAGCCCCATTTCAGCGCTGGTGTTGGCAATTCCCGCTTCGTAAAACATTGCGGCGGCATCTTTACGAACGGCCGTTGATCGCATCTTTTTGGTAGTTAGTAGCCGCCTGATAACACTACTACGCGACGAAAGGTAGGAGCCCAAACCGAAAAGCAGCGCCACATCTATGGCGACCCAGTACTGATGAAAATCAACCGGCGAGAAGAGGAGAAATATCAACCCCCAAAATGCTAATAGCGCTCCAAATAGATAATCCGCGTGCCGGTAGGAACCGGAACGCCCCCGGACCACAATGACCAATTCGGCAGCGGATGTTTTCTCGATCTCTTTAACGCATTTAGCAAGCGAGTCGCATGCGGATTGATCGAATTTGGGCCGAGTCATGTTGGAGGAGTTTGCGTGAACCGCGTGGCACGAATGGACAAAACGGAGCTTATATTGTCACGCCTTCTATTCTGCTGCAAGGAAGAGGTCAATCGGGGAAAAGGGGAAAGGGCGATGTGAGTTGCGGGAAATAGTACCCTTTGAGTTGCATATCGCCGAACCCACTTTCCCAATTGCTCCGGCTCTTTTAACTATTTCCGTTTACCCTGTTCCCCCTTTCCCCTTTTAACCTTTTACCCTTTTAACGGGGTTTCGATCGGATGATTGCGGCATTCACACTTTCTCGGAGCGCGTCACGATAAGGGGCGGCAGACTGTGACAAAGCATTCTTAGACCAGGTGGCCTTAAGCGGCCTGCCGGACCTCCCGCGACTTTCCACTTGTAGCCAATAGGTAGTGTTAGTGCGTGGCACATAAAGTACGAGCCGACACTCTCGCGGTTTCGCCGTTGCCTTTGTTCCGGTGAACAGAACTTCAAAATAGCCGTCACCATCAACGTCAATCTTTTCCGACCTCCAGTCAGCGCGCCGAAAATCAGCTGTGTCAAGAGGGGCTCGCGCGGAGATGCCAAAAGCCGAGCCCCGTCTCTCCATCACGAAAAAGTGCGATGTGCCTGAACTGCGCTCGTCATGAATGGCAATTAGTTTTGTTCCGGAGGCGGTTTGCAAAACCTGAATATCACCGACTGAACCGTGAGAAACAGAACTAGCTAACTTGCGAGCCCGCTCCGCGGAAATGGAGACCAGGGCAGGTGCCGTAGACGTCACTGGCGTCGGTCTCTCTGAGACCGCATTCTCTTTGTGTGGATCCAAGCTGGTATCGGAGAAGGAACCGCGAAGACCAGCCTGATTTATCGCTTTTAATCCGGTGGAGTCGGACGCTTTCTGCAAGGCTAATTGTGACGCTGTTTCTCCACTATTGGCCCATACCAAAATCATGGCTCCGAGCATCGCAACCAGCACGAGAGGAGCACCAACCCGGAACAAAATGTTGCTTCCGGCGGCAACGGCTGCTACCGTCGAAGACAAAGGTTCTATTTCGGGAATAAACGGCTGGGGCTCACCGAGACTCTTCTCCAGTGCCACACGGGCAGCTGCTGCCGTCCGAGGACGGTCTTCAGGACGTTTCGCAAGCAAAGTATGGACGGCGATGGCCAATGACCTGGGAATCTCAGGTCGCAATTGGGGCAGCGGCGGGGGCGGGGCCGTCGCTTGCTTGACCAGCACCGCCGAGGGCAAAGGATCGATGAAAGGCGGCCGGCCGGCAATCATTTCGTAAAGCAACACACCCAGACTATAGAGGTCGCTACGCGCCCCAACTCTCTGCCCCAGACACTGTTCAGGCGACATGTATCTGGGAGTTCCCACAATCTGGCCCGAACCGGTGCTGGCGTGGGTGGCAGTTACTTCAGTTGACGAAGCAAGCACTTTAGCCACTCCAAAATCGAGAACACAAACACCTCGCTCGTTCAGCATGATATTGGACGGCTTTAAGTCTCGATGAATAATACCGATCTGATGCGCCTCCTCCAACACGTCACAAATCTGTACCGCAATCTTTACGGCGCGTTCAGCTGAAAAAGTACCGTCACGGGCTAACACTTCAGAAAGAGTCTCGCCCTCGACGAATTCCATGATTATGAAGTGACGGCCGTCTGGCAGATTTCCCGCGTCAAAGATCATCGCGGCGTGCTGGTGCCGCAGCCTGGCCATTGTGCGAGCTTCTCTGAGAAAACGGTCCGCTACGTCTCGATCGGCGGCAAATTCTGGTTTGATTATCTTAACGGCGACCGGGCGTTCGAGTCCCAGATGTGTTGCCCGGTAAACGGTGCCCATACCACCCGCCCCGATCTTGCATTCGATCCGGAAGCGGCCGGCGATAAATTGAGGGACATCCATACCTGACCTTCTTTCGGGACAAAAGGTCGCTCGGCACGTGCTTAATAGACCGAGGAGAATGCGCGTCCGGCGGCGCTATAGTGGGCTGTTCGGTTAATATGGCCTGGGGGAGAGAACACCAGCTTCTGGCACAATGCCGGTTAGTTTAGCACTTTTGTTCTGGCAGAGAAACGTTTTGCCGGGCAGGCGAAATTACTTACCGGAATCAAGTCGCTCCTGGACGTTGGGAATCCAAAAAGTTTGTTCATCCAAATCCACGCGCCTCAATCCTCGCTTTGGCAAATCTTTTTCCTTAATGCCCAGGAATGTAAAGTGCGGTAGATCACTGAGCACTGTTTGGAACCACCCATGCCGAGCCAGGATTTCCCGCACTCGAGGATTATCAAACTCATTTACGTCAAAGGCGAGCATCGCTATGTGTTGCGACGTACCTGGCGCGGCTATCGAATAGAGAATTGATTTCGATAAATCTTTGCTGAAAAAGATGCCACTCTTTTCCAGTTCCAGTATTTCAGCAACTTGTTGATGAACCGGCAGACCTTTTAATCGCAGCACCTGATCGGCACTCAATCGGCCTTGCGAAAGCCAATAATCAAGTGCTGGCCAAAACCGAGTGTTCCACAGACGGAGACTGTCGTCATAGTTTCGGCGTGCAGCTTCTGCGCCATCTCGCGGCGTAATGTCCAGATTCTCCTTCTGTGCTTCTTCTCGAGCTCTGAGCAACTCCTTCATAGCGGCAGGCTGGAGTTCAATGTCGGCGTCGGCTACGGTTTCCGTTACAAAGCCTACAGCCTGCTGAAACTTGCCAACCTCTTCTTCGCTGGTAAAGACACACACTGGAGGTAGCATAACCTTCTTGTCGGCGATAAACATGGCGCCATAATCTTCCAGCACGCGTAGGGCTACGGAATCTGACAAGGGACAAATTTTCTCGATGGTTGTTTTCCGCTTTTTCAGTGCTTTGCGCAGAGCCTCGTAAAACGGCGCCGGTATTTCCTCTGCCGAACTCTCGTATGATTTTTCCGCCATTAGTCTGGGATTCTCACCTTTGCTTATGTATTTACTCGCTGCCGGTTGGGCGGAGACTCGTAGAGTTGTTCTTGGCACCGCAATGCTTTGGAGTAGCAGAACAACAAGAATCCACATCTGACGGTGAGACGCGGAAGTACTTCGAATTCTTGTGCTCTCAATTAACTGCGAGGGAACTGCCACCGCAATAATTCCAGAGAAACCAGATCTTCACGAGCTCAGCTGTGCTGAGCCGTGACATTGAAGAGTCAGAGTCAATGGCAGCGCCACCCTGGGACTGCAAACAACCAACGAATTCGAATGATAGTTGGCCCGGCTTACGCGGGTCAACAAACCATTTGAAGGCGCGTTATACTTCTTCATACTGAATTCGGACAACCAGCAGGGATTACATGGACCAGGGTAAACTCCTGAAAGAGATTGTCAATAGTTATCAAAAGCATGGGTGGAGGCTAAGACGAGTATTGCTCCGCCCTGAGACGCGAACCAATATCTCCACTGAACACATCGAACTTGAAGCACTTCCGATTGAGGACGCAGCTGTTGACGCACTCTGGTTTTCCCGCACGTCGCATGGGGATCGCGTAGCTTGGGAACTGCGGCTGTTAGCCGAAACGCCTTACGCTCTCTTTGAAACGTTTGCTGCCAATGAACCAGAACAATTGCAAGGGGAATCGCGAAAAGAAATGGAAGTGCGTTTGCGCGAGTACATCGCGCGCACTGGAGCTTGACGCGTTACTGTCTTCCCATTTTTACGGGAATCTCCAATCGTTCGGCGCCGCGCATAACGACTACGGGTACTGTGGTGTAGGGCACTGCGCGTTGTATTCGCGAATTGAGCTCTTCTGGAGTGCGAATAGGAACGCTATCAAATTCGATCACGATATCGCCTTTTTTTATCCCAGCCATGTCAGCGGGCAGGCTCGCTGAGATATCCCCTAATCTCACGCCAAACATTTTGTTCTCCGAGATTTGAACACGCTCAGCGTCGTCATTATCGTAACCGAATCGGCCCCGACCTTCCGGACGAGTTCGAAACGCTTTCCCCAAACGATCGAATTCTTCTTTTGCAATCGTAGTTAACTTTGTCGTCTGCGTTTCGCCATCGCGAATATAGATGACTTCGACGGTCTTACCGATCGGCGTTTGGCCCAGCAACTCCATGATTTGATCATCTGAGTTAATGGGATGACCATCAAAGCTGGTTATGATATCGCCTCCGACGAGTCCCGCCTTATCTGCCGGCGAACCGGGCGGTTCCACGTTGTCGAAGGTCACACCACCATCAGTAGTATCGAAAGAATCTACGCCAACCCACGATCGAGCTGGTGCTGCCTTGACAATTTCCCGGTTGACGGCTCGCCGAACCGGGGTGACGATAGCGGTAAATGCTCCTGCTCCTATGAAAAAGAGAAGTAGAGCGAGAAAGATCCAAGTCATCCCATTCACGCGTTTTCGCTGCTTTATAGCTTTGCAACCGCGAGCCGACAAGACTGGCGACCCAGCCGGTGCGCTTGCCAAGGGCTGTGCGGTGCCCGTGCTGGCGGTGGCCACAGACTGACCGTTCTGAAATCGCACCGTCTGCGTATACTCGGCTGATCCCTCACCGAGCCGGAAACCGCAATTCCTACAGAAACGCAGCTCGCTCGGCATTGGCGCATGGCAGTTCAAACAAGTCGTTGTTGCTGACTCAACTCCTGGATTGAGCGGCATACCGGGATTCTTTGACATGGCATTGTTACCCATATTGCTTGGATTAACGGTGACAAAACTCTATACGCCTAATCAACCACTATGGTTGCATTTAAGCCTAAGGTTATAGCAACCGAGACGCGATCTCAATTGAATGGTTCGAAGGATTTGCTTCTGCCTCAATTAGTCTTGCGCCTGCCTTCAACCCTGTTCGCTGTCCGGTATTCCCTCATGGCCTAAGACAGTTTTGGAATTGTTAAGTATTCGCCAAAACAATTTCTCTTCCGGGCGATGGACATCCAGCTGGCTAGGGTGCAATATCTTCATACAACCTGAGAACAGTCCGCGTGCAGCCAGCAGCGGGGAGGAAATAGAAAAACTTGGAAGTATCAAAAGCACTCGCGGCGCTTCAGCCGCTCTATGGCAAGGGTAATATCGAAATCGTCACGCTCGATGGGAGACGTGTTCGCGGCGTGGTCCGCAGCATGAAAACTACGCAGGCATTAACTACCCCCAGCGTAAAGATGGAATGCGCAAACGGCGAGGTGATCAAGATACCTTTTCCCTCAATCGCCGAAATCAGAGATCACAACTAGATCTAAGAGTTCGGGCGGACAAAGCTAGCGAGTGCAAATTAGTTTGCACCACGCGTCTCACGATCCACTTCGCGTTTGTGCTATCTTCGCGTATAGTACGCCGTTTCATATAGCAAGTTATTTGAATTCGGGAGCTAGCATCGGAATTGTCATTAACTATTGAAGATTTTGGCGGCAGAGTAGCGAGCGTTTGGTCGGAACTCCGGCCAACTACTAGAGGTCTTGTCGAACGGGCTTTGCACACGTCAAACACGTCCGGCTCGTCAGCTCGTAACATTCCCTATGATGCCCGCGCGGACCTTGAGTTGAGCAGACTTCTGACGGCACTGGATGATCGGGCCTCTGAAACTGAAGCTTCCCTGGAAAGTGAGAAAGGCGATCGACTACGCTACGTTGCTGACGCCTGTGCGGCTGTGCTGCAGGAGAAAACTCAGTCCGCTGAGGTATTCTCCCAGTTAGTGCGGAGAGCAGGGCAGCAGCGCGACTATGCACGCATTGACGCTCTGGCAGATGCTCTAACGCGATTCTCCCCCACTGAAATTTGCGAATTGGCCCGATCTCAGGATGTGATTGTCAGGGCCTTAGCCAGTGAAGCACTCGCCTTGTTTCCCACATCGACCCTTGTAGGTCTGTTGAGTGACCCGGTCGACTCAGCCATTGCGCGGGATGCTCTTAGTCGTCAGGCGATCGATTATGGCTCGGAGGAAGCTCGGCAAATAATCAACGCCTTGGATCAAGTTGAGTTGGAATCTGAAATGTAGAGATGGCAGGGTTTTTCAGACGGCCGCTGAGATTCCGCCTTGACCAATTTCATGCAGGCGTTGAACCACCTGGTCGATCAACCAGTTCGGAGTCGAAGCGCCAGCCGTGACACCGACCCGCTCGACACCTTCCAGATCTTGAGAATTAATTTCCGCTGGCGTTTCGATTAAAAAGCTCTTCTCGCATTGCTCCTCGCAAACTGCCAACAATTTAACGCTGTTCGAAGAATGCCGGCCGCCAATCACATAAAAAGCGTCAACTTGACCCGCCAACGCACGCGCAGCATCCTGGCGGTCGCGGGTGGCGGAACAGATGGTGTTTACGATTTGCGGTTCCGAATCAGACTTTGCGCGCACTGCCTCTGCAACCTCAAGAAAGGTTTTGAGTTTGATCGTGGTTTGCGACACAACAAGGGGCGCGCGCAATCTAGGTAAAGACTCCACTTCTCCAGCGTCTCGGACCACGTAAGTGTTGTTTGGCGCATAACCAACAACTCCAATCATCTCGGGGTGATCCGGATTGCCTGCCACTACTACGTCTCGTCCCTGCCTTGCCGCCCTTTCGGCCAGATGTTGCACCCGGGTTACGAAAGGACAGGTGGCATCAATCACCTTGGCCGCGCGCTCTTCCAATTCGCGCTGCACTTCAGGAGTTACGCCATGGGCGCGAATTACGGCGATAGTATTACTATCAGCTGCGGCGGGCGTATCAATTGTGGAGACACCTTTCGCGCCAAGCCGTTCCATCTCCTGCGCGTTGTGAATTAGTGGACCGAGAGAGCGAATCGGACCGTCCCCACCGGCAACCGCATCTTCAACCAGCTCGACTGCCCGTTCGACGCCAAAGCAGAATCCGTACTCATCTGCCAACAAGACTTCCATAAAGTCCTACTGCCTCTTTCGTGAAATTTAATTGGCGGGTTCGGAAGCTTGACCTTTTTTGCCTGCCTCAGCTGCCCTTTTCCATTCCTCTCGCAGACGATCGCCGCCGGCTACCCGTTCGTCGATCCATTCGAGCTCTTTATCAATAGCCGAGCGCACGTTGCGCCAAAAAGACTTCTTTAGATCGCCCAGATCGTGCGCCAGGTCCGCGGGCAAGATCGCGTAGCAGACATCGCCGAGGTAGCAAAGGACGTCGCATACCGCGTTTGTAGCACAATGAATCGACTCTCTTGCTTCGCTCATAAATACATAACCTCCGGAGGTGAAAACCAGGACCAAAACGTGATTCCCACTATGGTTATTCTAACACACCCTCCTCAGAGTTAACGGACTGGTTCGCGCAATACGGCTGCCGCCGCCAGGGCGGCCGTCCGCGCAGCTTCTTGATGCACGCTCTTCAGACTGGCAACTTGCAAGAGCGACTCCCCCGTACGAGAAAGCATGCGGAAAAGGTCTCCCTCCTCGGCCCTTGTCTCATGAACCATGTCGGCCCAGCCTGTACCAGCAACCCATCGAGCTGCCGCTCCAGCGGCGGAAAAATTTAACTCCGGCGCCGGCTCCACCCCCTGTTTCCATTCTTCGGTGGCGACTCTAAAACCAATTTCCTCGAACATTGACAGTGTGGTTACAAGGCCATCGTCTAACTCCAGCTCACCATAGTCCCGATCATCATCTGCGGTGAGTGCCGCAATGACCGCAGTCATGCTCATATTATCCAAGGATTTGAACAGCCCGTGTTCCAGAGCTTCTCCGACTATCAGCGGCCTGTCGATGTGCAGGTCGGCTAGCCAGCGTCCTCGCTCAGTCACTTTCTCCTTTTCGAAATCAAGATAACCGAATGCCGAAAGGACCCTCGCCCGTTGCTCAAAAGGTTGCCAAACTTCATCTCTTAAGCGCTCAACTCGCCCAGTCGCCCGCTCGACCGTTTCCGCACACTCCGATGACCCCCACAAAGCCTCGGTGCATCTGGCTTTTTCTTCTGTGCTCAGGTGCGCAGGAACGATGGATTCAATGGCCCGTTCGAGCAGATCCAAGGCAGCCCCACCTTCATCCGAACGCGGATCACTTAAGCGGGGTTCGGTCAAAACACATTCTTTGCCTTGAGCGCGGATTTCGGCAAAAGCCTCTTCCTCGCTTATTTTGTCGTGAAGTCTAAAAACCGGAGCATAAACACGCCCGATTCGTTCCAACGGAAGCGAGGCGGGTCGTCCGTCTTCTCGAATTCCTAAAATTGTTCCGCCCCGCCTTTCGCTGACCAACACCAGTCTGCGGCCGCTGCGACCAATACCGACTATGCGGCCCGGCTGGACCACTTCCGCGAGCCAGCGCCGAGAGAGTTCCGCCCGTGTTTGTGGTTTCAGCTCTTGTAACCTGGTTCGAGCACTTAAGAGTCTCTCGAATCCCAGCGCCGCTGAGATTGGGATCTTGCAGCCGGCTTGATCAAGCTTCGACCTGATTAACGCTTCGCTTTCTGCGCGTTCAGCTTCGGCGCGCATAATCCAGCCTGCAACCTCCCGGTGTGCGAAACTCTTTTCAGCAATCTCCCGTACCTGCCCAAAACTCTGATAAGCATCAAGCAGATTGAGGAGTGTCGTGTAAGTTGCTCGAAATTGACTAACAAGCGGATCCGGCGATGCTGCAAGTAGATCAGCTAAACGTTTGGGATCTTGATGTAAACCAGGGGCCGCGACGATAAATCCAACCCGATCACGTCCGCGTCTTCCAGCGCGTCCAGTCATCTGTTGAAATTCCGACGCAGTCAATTGTCGCCAGCCACTCCCAGTACGGATGTCTGGTCCCGTTATCACGACAGCGCGAGCAGGAAAGTCCACGCCCGCGGCTACTGTGCTGGTAGCAAAGATCGCATCGAGCAGACCCTTACTCATTAATTTTTCGATCACTAATTTCCAGGCGGGAATGTGTCCGGCGTGATGCGAGGCTACGGCACCCCGGATGATCACGTCCCAGTGTCGATGTCCGCGAATTTCAGAATGCTGCTCAACAAACCCACGCATGAAATCTCGTCGCGCCTCTGCTCGCTCGACATTTTGGTCTCGTCTGGAGAATGCGGCTTCTGAAGCTGCCTGGTCACAGCGTCGGCGAGTTGGGAAGAACACAATGGCCGGCAGCAAATTGTAGGAACCCAATGCCGTTAACAACGTTGCCGGCGGCATTTCAGGCATGCTGAGTTTCACAATCGCCACTCCATACCGAACCCGTTCAAAAGTGCGCAATATCAGCGATGCGACGAAAGCTTCGTCAGTGTCTACGCCCGCCGTCCCGATTGACTTTTTCCTGAGGGACCATGCTCGTAATTTCGGAGTTCAATTTGCCACTCTGGTCAAGAAGAGGGAGCAAGCGCTTGTCGGGAAGCAAGAATGCTGATCGCAGCGGCACTGGCCGCGCTCCAGGACGAGACACAACTCCGCACCGAATTCCACGGACTTCCTGAATCCAGGCGGCAAATTCGTGAGCATTTCCAATTGTTGCTGATAACAAAAGGAGGCGAATGCGAGGCGGAGTCAGGATTATTGCTTCTTCCCAAACGTGTCCCCTATCGGGATCGGAAAGATAGTGTGCTTCGTCCAGCACAATGAGGTCTGCCCTGACCTGTTCTCCACCTCGTAACGAATCGAATAACTGATTCCGATAGATTTCGGTGGTGCCAACTATCAATGCTGCGGCGGCATTTTCCTTGCGGTCACCCGTGAGGATGCCTACATGCTCAGCGCCAAACTCTTCGATAAACTCTTGATATTTTGAGTTTGTGAGCGCCTTGAGTGGGGTTGTGTACCAGACCCGCTTGCCTCCCTGTAACAGACGTCGCATTTCTTCGCGGGCAATCCAGGTTTTGCCGCTTCCGGTGGGTGCTGTGACGAGAACATCCTCAAATTCCAGAGCCGCCAGTGCTTCAAGCTGAAAAGGATCGGGTTTAAAGGGAGTGGGCAGCGGCGTTCCAATACCTTCCAGCAGATTTTTAGTGTCGCGTGACCGGACCGGTTGTGCTCCGATGCCGGGGCCAGAGAAATCCGCTGGAACGCGCGCAGAGCCGGCGTCAGCAGGCCGCTTTCCACGAAATTTTCGCCGCCCGCCCGGGCGCCCGCTGTGACGCTTTGGCCCATTTTTCTTGTCGAACCGTCGACGTCGCATAGGGCGATTGTAACCTGACTCTGACCACCGGCGTCCTTTCCACACGTGGAGTTTGGACAATTAGTGATAAGAGGAGTCTGGGCATTCAGTGGACGAAGTAAGCAATTAAATTACATCGTTTGAGAGCTGACGCGCCAAATGCTAACGTATATGTTGCATTTTTCAAGCGCCTCGCAACTCAGCCTTCCGGGCATGCGTCTAAAATCGGGAACGGAAGGCAACCAAAGGGCGTTTGAAGCTGAAAGATGCCGGAACTCTTCGGAAATTTCGAAGTCAATCGTGCGCCACGTTGGCCGGTGCTTCTCCAACTGATCGGTGCGTCACTCATTTTTCATGTGACCGCCGTCGCGTGCGTGATGTATGTACCTGGCATTCGGGACACCATCAATATCGCCGCGTTGCTATCCCATACCGGTTATGCGGATAAGCCCTATTTGAAGACAACGGTTGGCGAAGATGTACGCATGATAACGTTGGCAGGGGAACGGTTTCGCTACCCTGACGGATACTTCGCAATTGAATCAGGTTCACTAATTCAGCCACAGACACAAGTTGTTGATCCATTCGCTCCAAAAATAATCTCCTCAGGAAAGCCTGACTGGCAGGAAAACAAAGCAACTCCTTCACCCAGTCCCAGTCCCAGTCCAGAGATTGAAACTTCCCCTGTTTTACCTAAAGCTTCACCGACTACTTCAGTTGCTGAAACCACTGCGGAAAAAGAAAAAACCGGAACAACGAGTGCTGAACAGGCGGAACAAGCACTCAATAAGATTGCCGCCGAGAACAGTGTGGTTCGGCCGAATGAGAATGAAATCAATACTCGACCATTGAAAGATTGGTTGGCTCATGCAAACGAGCTAAAAACAAAGGGTGAGCTTGATCTAACCGGTAAAGTCGAGATTACTATTGCGGCGCATCTAACCAGTGGATGCAAACTGACCGATGCGAATATCGTGAGCAAATCCGGGGATGCGCGGTTAGTTGAGGTTGCCCGGGATATGGTGTCTGCCATAAGTGACAGCGGTATGCTCTCATTTCTGCGTGATCCGAAGAAGGTCAAGGATCCGAAGGAACTGAAATGTGATGAGGTGCCGTTGCAGTTGACTATCAAGTTAGATCAAAACGAGGTCAACGCCAGAGTGGAGTCGCAAGCCGACTCTCCTGAGCGCGCCGCTGAAATGGCAAAGGGATATAGCGGCCTCCTGACTGTGGGACAGCTGGTGAAGAGTGGTCATGATGAGGAAGTGCTCTACAGAAATACGCGCGTTGTCTCTGAGGGCAAACAGATCGTAGTCAGTTTCAGTATGCCTCGTGACACTGCCAGTGAAATGCTCAAAAAACAGCTGCCGGCAAGCTAACTAACAATGCCGCCCGCCATGCTTTAGCAGTCGTTTGCCTCGTTTAATTACCTCATCTACAATCACAATCTGTCTCTGGTAGAGGTAAAATGTCTTAGGCGAAAAGTAGAGACTGTGTTCAGTTGCCATGATCGACAAATTCTTAACCAAAGTCTTCGGAAGCAGTAATCAACGTTATCTTAAGTCGGTGCAGCCGCTCGTCGTCCGAATTAATGAGCTTGAAGCATCAGTAAAGGCGCTATCGGACGAGCAACTGCGCGCGCGAACGAACGCTTTCAAGGAGCAGGTTCAGCGCGCGCTGGCTGATGTCAGCGACCCGCAAGATCGAAAGCGACGCGAGCGAGAGGTGTTAGACGAAATTCTGCCTGCAGCATTCGCCACGATCAGAGAAGCCAGCGTGCGAACCACAGGCATGCGCCACTTTGATGTCCAGCTAATCGGGGGCATCGTATTGCACGAAGGAAGGATTGCTGAGATGCGCACGGGCGAGGGCAAAACGCTCGTCGCTACACTGCCTGCCTATTTGAATGCCCTTACCGGTCGTGGTGTCCACGTCATTACTGTCAATGATTATCTCGCGTCGCGCGATGCTGAATGGATGGGCCAGATCCATCGTTTTCTTGGCCTAGAAGTGGGCTGCATACAAAACGATATGGACGATTTCGAGCGGCAGTCCGCGTATGCCGCCGACATTACCTATGGCACTAACAATGAGTTTGGGTTCGATTATTTGCGCGACAACATGAAATTCGATCTGGCCACCTGTGTGCAGCGCGGCCATTACTTTGCGATCGTTGACGAGGTTGACTCGATATTGATCGACGAAGCTCGAACGCCTCTGATTATTTCTGGTCCCTCTGATGAAGCCACAGACAAGTACTATAAGGGCGATGCGATCATTCCCCAGCTTCGTCGAGGCGAGGAGCAAGACGGTGTTAAGACGGGAGATTATCTCGTTGACGAAAAAGCGCATACCGCGGTCCTGACGGAAGAAGGAGTGGATAAAGCTGAACGCCTGTTGGGAGTGGGCAATCTGTACGATCCCTCAAATATGGAGTTGCTCCACTGTGTCGAACAGGCGCTCAAGGCGCATACCCTCTACAGACTCGATCACCAGTACGTGGTGCAGGATGGTGAAGTAATCATCGTTGATGATTTCACGGGCCGGCTGATGAAAGGTCGTCGTTGGTCCGATGGATTGCATCAGGCAGTGGAAGCAAAAGAGGGTGTTAAGATCGAGAAAGAGAACCAGACGCTCGCTACTATCACCCTGCAAAACTATTTTCGGCTGTACGAAAAGCTCTCGGGCATGACCGGTACGGCGGAAACTGAGGCAGCCGAGTTTCAGTCGACGTACAAGCTCGATGTAATTGTTATTCCTACGCACATGCCAATGGTCCGTACTGACTTTTCTGATGTTATCTATCGCACGCTGCCGGAGAAATGGAATGCCGTAATTGAAGAGATTAAGGACTGCTACGACCGCGGCCAACCAACGCTGGTCGGTACCGTTTCCGTGGAAAATTCAGAATTGATCTCGCGGCGGCTGCAGAGAGAGGCTGTGCCACATAATGTCCTGAACGCCAAATATCATGAGCGGGAAGCCGAGATTGTAGCGCAGGCGGGACGAAAAGGGGCCGTTACGATCGCTACAAACATGGCTGGCCGCGGTACTGATATTCTGCTGGGCGGCAACCCGGATTTTATGGCCCGCGAGTTTCTCAAGGAGGAAGAAATTGATCCCGATGAAGCTGAGGAACAGCAGTGGACGGGAGCCTTTGCTCGCGCAAAACGGATTGTTGAAGCAGAACATCAGGAAGTAGTGCAAATCGGCGGGCTCCATATTCTTGGTACGGAGCGGCACGAGTCGCGACGCATTGACAATCAGTTACGTGGTCGTGCCGGCCGGCAGGGGGATCCAGGTTCATCACGTTTTTTCCTTTCACTCGAAGATGATCTGATGCGCATTTTTGCCGGTGATAAAGTCAAGGCACTCATGCAGCGTCTGGGGATGGAAGAGGGCGTGGCCATAGAATCGAAGATGGTCTCCAAACGCATTGAGTCAGCCCAGAAGTCAGTTGAAGCTCGCAATTTTGAGTCACGCAAACACCTGCTCGAGTATGACGATGTAATGAACAAACAGCGCGAGACCATCTACGGTCTGCGCCGACAATTGATGGAGCAGCCAGACCAGCGCGAGTATTTGCTTGGTGATCCACCACAGTCGGGTGTGGCTTATGACCTGCTTTCCGACCTGACAAAGCAATATCTGAACCCGGATGTGGGTCCGGACGACTGGGATATTGAGAATTATAACTTACAGATCAAAACCATCTACGATTTTGATGCAGAGGCAGAAGGAATTGATTTTCAGCATTTGACTTCACAGGAGATAGTCGACGCGATCTGGGAGAAGTTGAAGGTTAAGTATGAGGAGAAAGAGCAACAGATCGGCGTGGAAGCGATGCGCACGTACGAGCGCATCATCATGCTCAATATCATTGACGCACAATGGAAGGACCATCTGCTTTCGCTCGATCACCTGAAACAGGGCATTGGCCTCGTTGGTTATGGCCAGAAAGATCCGCTGGTTGAATACAAGAAACAAAGCTTCGATCTCTTTCAGGAAATGCTGGATCGTATCGATACCAGCACAATCCGTTCGCTGTTTAATCTGCAAATAGTTTCAGGCGAACCTCCGGAAAGAGTCCGGCGTCGCCCACCTCGACGTCCGACTCCGCTTACCTTTACGGGTCCAAATCAAGGCGCGGCTGCAGCGGGTGAAGAAGCAGGCAAGGTAAGAACTGTGGTCCGCGATCAACCTAAGGTAGGACGCAACGAGCCCTGCCCTTGCGGTTCGGGTAAAAAGTACAAGAAATGTCACGGCGCAGCGGTCTAAACACAGCCAGCTTGCAACAATTATGCGAACGTTTTAGCTTTCGTCCTTTGCGCTATTCGCGTTTGGTCCCAGATTTGATCTGCACGCTTTGTAACTGTTCTCCCTTTCGTCCCTCACGCCGTGCTCGGAAAGAAATTCCGATTCAGTCGTTCACTATCAAATTTCGAAGTCGCTGATTTTGAGTTCAGACACCGCAACAACTAACTCCGTTCTGCAGGCCATCGTCAGCGGCGCGGCCCCCCAGCCGGCACGGCTCGCTGCCGCCCGCGGCTTGCTGCCATTGCCGCAGTCCGAACTACTTCAAGTTCTGGTAGCACTGCGCCTTTCTGATGACGCAGAGATTTCTGAAGCCGCAAACGCAACTCTGGAATCCCAGACCAAAGAAGATCTTCTTTTCGCAGCTAAGGCCACGGATAGTTCACCTTCAGTATTGAGCTATTTAGCAGAAATGAAAGGCAGAGCCAGGGAATTGCAAGAGGCGCTCATTCTTAATCCCCTAACACCTGACCACGCAGTAGCCACGCTTGCCAGTCTTACGACTGATCCCTCAATGCTTGAATTAATTGCCGTCAATCAGCAACGCCTGGTGCGCGCTCCGGCAATCATAGAGGCGATTCTCGGAAACAATGCGCGCAGTCCAGAGGCCGAACGCCGCGCCCAGGAAACCCGGCGTGAGTTCTTTGAAAAGGAGCGCGGCGCTCGTCAAATCGCCGACGAGCTTAGAGCGCGTGGCAAAACTGCGGCGGCAGAATTCTTCGAGACCGCGGAACTCACTACTGCCACCGGAATACTAAGCATTGAAGACGCGTGGTTGATCGCAGAACACATCGAAGTTTCCGATGCTGATCTCGACGGTTCCTGGTTACCCTCGGAACGCTACGAGGAGCTGATGACCGAGACGCTGGCAGAGCATGCTGCGGCGGCCCAACGAATCATCGAACATGAACGCATCGAGAGCGGTGATGTACCTGTCGAGCGAATTTCATTAATCAGGCGGATCATGTTCATGAATGCGAAGGACCGCATGAAGCTGGCGATGAAGGGTGACCGAGAAGCCAGAGGCATCCTCATTCGTGACTCGAATAAGATTGTGGCCACGGCGGTTATCAATAATCCTCGAGTCAGCGAACAAGAGGTTGAAAATATTGCCGCCATGAGAACTGTTGCGGGCGAAGTGCTTCGCTTAATTGCGCTTAATCGAGCGTGGGCCCGTTCTTACTCAATTATTCACAATCTCGTTCGCAATCCACGCTCCCCAATTCCTACCGTCATAACCATACTGCCGCGTATTCGCAGCAAGGATCTCCACAATCTTTCGCAGAACCGAAACATTTCTGAGGCCGTACGCCGGCAGGCCCAGAGACTGGAACAAACACGCGCAGGTCACTAAACAAATCGGCGATTTATGCGAATTTTTATACAGCGCCGCGTAAACTCCCCGCCAATTGTTACAAAATTTTTGCGAAATAGTTAATATTATGCTTGACAGGTCACAAAACTTACGTATAATTTCGCACAGACCGAGCAACAATAGAAAACTGAGAACTCGGCAGTTCTTTTAATAGATTTCGGTGGATGGCCCGATTGAAAACGCGGTCTTATTTTTCCAGCCGCCAGGTTTTTATCCAGCCCGCATAACCGCACCGCCTACGCACGGGATCGGCCCTGAGTGACGATTCTCCGCTTCGACGCCACCGCCACCGTTGATTACCCGACCCTACCCTGAAAGTTGGCCCCGTCAATCGTAAGATTGGCGGGGCACCTCTCTTTCTAAGCCAGATAAATTTTAACCAGGTAAAATTTAATCTTTTCAGGAACGCCTGGTGCCTGAGGCCGCTGCCGCTGATTTGAGCGGTTCGGCATCGTTAACTGAGCGCCGCAAGGGCAGACTGGAGAGTCCGGCCATGCGAGCGAAAAGGTGTTCGTATTGATCAACTACGTGGTCCCAGTCGTAGTATTTCTGGACGCGGATTTGGGCACGGTGTCGATAAGCCTGAACGAGCGAACCATCTCGCAAGACGCGTTGAAGCTTTTCAACCAGGTCTGACTCTTCCGCAAAGGGTATTCCGGCATCGCTCACAACCTCTATATTTTCCGGAGTTGCGAGCGTCAATACACAATTCCCATATCCCATTGCCTCCAACAAAGCTGGATGCGTTCCGCCAACTTCTGTGGCATGAACATAGCAATAGGCATTTTGTTGGAGAGCCCGGTAATCCTGGCCAAAAACAAATCCTGTGAAGATAATTCTCTTGTCACCACGAGCCCTGGCTCTCAAGTCATTAATGTAATCATGGGCGTAAGGAGCGTCTCCGACGATCAACAGTCGATAGGCTGTTCTTACCTTCTTGAATGCTTCTATTACCAGATGTGCATTATTTTCCGGCTCGAGTCGAGATACATAGAGGACATAGCGATTAGGCTCTACTCGCCACTGTCGTACGGTCTCGCGATCTGGTCTACGTTCCACTTCTGAACCGTACGCGATCATTGTAGATGTGGCCTTGTAGCGCGCGAGGTAGTAATCATGAATTACTTGTGCGTCTGTAACAGTGGCGCTGGGCAACACCGTCGCCAGCCTCTCCGCAAGTAGATAATAGTGTCGGCCCAACCAATTCCATTTTTTTCGCTTGTGTTCGAGACCATCCACATTGATCGCTACAGGCGTTCCGGTGAGTCTCAGGATCGGCGCAAAAGGAGCATTTGCGGCATTACAAATGAGGGCGGCATCAAATCGGCGCGGCACCGCATGAAGAGCGGATATAAAGGCATGGATTACGGTATCAAGATACTTATGCCGGATAGTAGGAAGGACCGTGAGACTAACACCATGATATTCGAGTTGGCGTGGCGAGACATAGTGAGCTCGGCAATAGACCGTTACTTCATGACCGCGACCAACTAGTCTGGTTGAAAGATGTTCCGCGAACGTCTCGAACCCACCGTAGCTTGCTGGAATCCCGCGGGTTCCCAAAATGGCTATACGCATAAAGGCTGGGAGGACTAACCCTTTATCTATAAGTTATGCCGTGACGATGCGCTCGACCGTTGGGACAAGGGATGCTTGCGTAACGGCGTGTTTATAAACTTCCAAGGTACGACGCGCAGTGTCGCTCCAGCTAAACAGTTCCGAGCGTTCCAGGCCCTTGTCGCAATAATACGATCGCAGCTTTGCGCTATCCAGCAGCCGTTCAATGGCGAAAGCCAGGGCATCGATATCAAAAGGATCGACCAGCAAACCTGCATCTCCAATTACTTCTGGCAAGCTCGTCCGGTTTCCTGCAATCACCGGTGTTCCACACTTCATTGCCTCGAGTGGTGGGAGCCCGAAACCTTCAAAATAGGACGGGTAAACGAAGCAAATTGCCCCTGAGTAGAGTGCCGGTAAGTCCGTGTCCGGGACATATCCGGTCAGCAGAACCGAACTACTAACTCCCAGCTCCGCAATGGTGCGAAGTGTTTCATCGTACAACCACGCTTGTTTTCCAACCAGAACCAGTTGTGGCAGGTCGCCGTTCGGCCGGCGCTGCCGCAAACGAGCGTAAGCGGCAATAAGCCGGGAAAAATTCTTCCGCGGCTGAATAGATCCTACGGAAAGAATGTAATCCCCTTGTATGCCATAAGCGTGTCTTACGCGTTGAAGTTCTTTTTCGTCTTTGATGGGTCTGAAGTCCTCCGACGCCGCGAGCGGGATAGAGCTGATTCGTTCAGGCGCGATCCGGTAAGTTTCAATGATGTCGCGGCGGCTGTGCTCAGAAGGGGTAATTACCCGGGCGGCATTGCGGGCTGTCTGTCGGACTGTCAGACGAAGTTGCGCTGTGCTACGCCGCCTAAAAGTTCGGGGCAAGTGTTCAAAAGAGAGGTCGTGGATGGTCGCAACAACTGGACAGGGGGAAAACGGTGGGGCGGTAAACTGGACGTGCAACACGTCAACAGGCTTTCGTCGCAGTTCTGTGCCCAGCGTCAGGGGAATACGGATGATTGGTGAGTGAGGTAGGGTTCTGCGAACAACAAAATTTGGCCAGCGGCCCATGAAGCGTTCTACCGCCTCTCGCCTGGTGACAAAGAGAGTGTAGCTATTAAGGGAATCGATCTCAGCGAGCGCTTCAATCAGGTGCGTCGCGTAACTTTCGTTACCCGCTAGCCCGGCGCCTACTGAATGCGCGTCAATAGCGATACGCAAGTATCCTGTTGCTCTCCCGGATTCAGAATTAACGAGCGAAGGAAAACGAGTTTAATGCAAAGCTGGGGGAATACAAAAGGTAGGACCGACGGCGTACTTGCAACTCTCCTAAAATCACCGCAGCGAAAGCTGCTGTTCGTGACGAAGAAAAGCAGTTTGCCTGTGAAGCGGATGAACTATTTCTTTGTGGCCGCGGAAGCTTGCGAATCACTTTGTTGTCCACGGGTATCACGCTCGCGAATGCGCGCCGCCTTGCCACGCAATCCTCGGAGATAATAGAGCTTCGCTCGCCGCACGCGGCCTCGCTTTACTACATCTATGTGATCAATGATCGTTCCGTGGAGAGGAAAGACTCTTTCCACGCCCACGCCGAAACTGGTTTTCCGCACTGTAATAGTTTCTCGTACGCCACCGTGTTTCCGCGCAATGACTACGCCTTCAAAGGCCTGCAGCCGTTCCTTTGTCTCAGATTCTTTGATGCGCACGTGCACGCGCACGGTATCGCCTGTCTGAAAACCGGGAATATTCTCACGTAGCTGAGTTTTCTCGATCTGGTCTAATCTGTTCATGTGCCCACTCCATTGCGCCGTTTTAGAATTATTCTTGCTGAAACTAATGCCTGCTTTTCATCAACCAACCCGCAACCTTAATGACCGGGCACTGGTAAGAGATCCGGCCGGTTGCGTCTTGTTTTGTTTATGGCTGCCGTTTTTCGCCAGCGAGCGATATCGGCGTGATTCCCGGTCAAGAGGACTTGCGGCACGCACAGCCCCCGAAACTCGGGTGGTCTCGTATATTGCGGGTGGTCCAATAAGCCATCGGCAAAGGATTCGTGGACAGCCGACGTGTCACTGCCCAAGGCCCCTGGGAGCAGGCGCGTCACTGCATCGATTACCACCACGGCCGCGGGCTCTCCTCCCGAGAGCACATAGTCTCCGATAGAGATTTCGTCAGTCACCAGGCTTTCAGCCACGCGTTCATCGATACCTTCATACCGGCCACAAATCAGGACCACCTGAGAGAGGTCTCGGGAAAGGCTTTCCGCTGTCGCATGGGAAAAAACGGCACCCTGAGGTGAAAGCAATACCACCCTTGAGTCCGGCCTCAAATGCTCCCGGCACGTGCTGCCGGTGAGACTCCCGACCGCAGCAAAAATCGGTTCCGGCTTGAGCACCATTCCATCTCCGCCACCGAAAGGCCGATCATCAACCACGTGATGTCTATCACTGGTCCATTGTCGCAGGTCGTGAATTCTGGTCTCCACCAAACCAGCGGCTCGGGCCCTGCGAATGACTCCGCAATCGAACGCGCCCCTAAAAAATTCCGGGAAAATTGTGACGATATCAAAACGCAGCATATCGGTTTCCCTTTGCCCGCCCATGGTTAAGACGCGAGTCTCGCCGTCTAACCAACTTTCCCTGCGCAATCAGCAGCGCAACGATCTACAGTTCCAATAGTCCTTCAGGCGGATCGATGCGAATTCTTTTGCTCCCGACGTCAATATTTACGGCAATCGATTCGGCTAGAGGGATCAGGTATTCGGATTGGTTTTTTGATCGCACAACCAATATACCAACTCCACCAGTCGCTCTGACCTCCTGAACGTGTCCGATCTTTTTACCCTCCACGGTTTCTACCAGGCAGCCCTCCAGTTCCCAGTTATAAAACTCGCCTGGCGAGAGTTTCACGCGTTCGTCTTCCGGAATTGAAAAATCATAGCCAATCAAAGTCTGCGCGGTTTCAACGGTATCGTATTCAGCAAATTTCAGCACGACCCGGGCCTTTTGAAACCAATAACCCTCCAGGATGAGTGGCTTTCTCTCGCCTCCAGGGCCGACTGCCCACAATCGGCCAATCGATTTAAATCTCTCGGGAAAGTCTGTTAACAACTCAGCGAGGATTTCGCCCTTTAATCCCCTCGGTCGCACCCCATGGGCCACCGTGATCAGGGCATCCGGGCTTTTCTCTTGCCCGGTCATTCCACGATTTCGACTATGAAGCGGTGCTTCTTTTTAAGGCCGACGGCGTGCGCCAGAGAACGCAATGCGCGTACGGTTCGTCCCTGCCGGCCAATGATTTTGCCCATGTCAGCGGGGGCGACCCGGACTTCTATTAAAGTCGTGCCGTTGCGTGCGACTTCGCGAACGTCTACTGCGTCCACGTCGTCAACCAGCGCCCTCACAATCAGCTCCACAGTTTCGCGCATCTCGTTCTGGCCCAGCCGGGCTAAGCCGCTGTCTGTTGCTTAGCACTGGCCTTAATCAATCTACTTACTGTGTCGGTGGGCTGGGCGCCTTGTCCTATCCAATAACGAATCCGCTCATGGTTTAACTGAATAGCTGCGGGTTCCCGGGTCGGATTGTATGTGCCAAGATTCTCCAGGTAGGCACCGTCCCTTTTTGATTGTTTTTCCTTCACCACAATCCTATAGGAAGGTTTCTTTTTCGCGCCAGTTCTCATCAATTTAATAGCTAACAACTCTTTACCTCCGGTTAAGTGAACAAATGGTCCAATCTGCGCCAATGAGGAGCTCATGCCTCCTGCCCGCTTCATTTTCTTCTCTTTTTCCGCTTCTTCTTCATCTTCTTTTTTGCTGGTGCGGCCGGCAACGCCGGCAACTCTTCGCCGTCCCCCCCAAACTGGCCCATATCAGGCATTCCGGTAAGCCGACGCATCATCTTGCCTTTTAGTCCACTGCCGCCAAATAATCCCGAGCCGGATAACTGGCGCATCATCTGACGCATTTCGGTGTACTGCTTGATTAACTGGTTCACCTCAGCGACGGACGTACCAGAGCCACGGGCTATTCTGCGACGGCGATTGGCGTTCAGTATTCGATGATCCAAACGTTCGTCGTAGTTCATCGAATCAATAATTGACTCTGTTCGCTTCAGCTCCTTCTCCATCATTTTTGTTTGTTCGTCATCTAGCTGCGGCATACCCATACCGCCAAGTAGCTGATCGGGCAGGAGCTTCATTATCTTTGAGAAAGAACCAAGTTTCTTAACCTGACGAAGCTGCGCGCGAAAATCATCCAGAGTGAATTCATTTCGCTGAAGCTTTTGTAACTGCGCCTCAGCTTCAGATTGGTCTACCTTTGACTGCACCTCTTCGATGAGCGACAGAACATCGCCCATTCCCAGGATCCTCTGGGCCACTCGATCCGGATAAAAAGGTTCGAGAGCATCGTACTTTTCGCCAACACCAACGAATTTGACAGGCTGTCCGGTGACCTGCTTGATGGAAAGAGCAGCACCTCCTCGAGCATCGCCATCCATCTTCGTCAGAACCACACCGGTTATACCAACGCGCCGGTGAAATTCTTCCGCGGAACGAACTGCGTCCTGACCGGTCATTGCGTCAGCTACAAAGAGGATCTCCGCCGGATGGGTTTCACTCTTGATTCGTACCAACTCGTCCATCAAGGCATCGTCAATGTGCAGTCGGCCCGCCGTATCGATCAGCAAGGTGTCAAATCCGGTCTGTTGCGCATGTGTAAAAGCACTGCGCACCAGAATCATTGGATCATTGGTAGCAGGATCTTCAAAGATCTGTTGGCCAGTCGCTTTGGCGATGACCTTCAACTGCTCACGGGCAGCCGGACGGTAAACATCCACGGAGACCAAGAGCGGCTTCCGATTCTGATTAGCTGTGAGCCAGCGGGCAATTTTGCCGGTAGACGTTGTTTTGCCGGAGCCTTGCAGGCCGACAATCATTACTGCGTTAGGTATCTGTTTGGTAAAGACCAGGCGCGAAGATTGTCCCCCCAGCAGGTCTACCAATTCGTCGTAAACGATCTTCACGACCTGTTCGGACGGCTTCAGCTCCTGCCAAACTTGCTGACCCTCAGCCTTCTCTTTAACTGAGGCAATAAAATCTTTGGCTACCTTGTAATTGACATCAGCCTCTAAGAGAGCCAAGCGAATTTCGCGCAAGGCGGCGTCGACATGCTCTTTTGTCAACACGCCTTCGCCGCGCAGATTCTTTAGTGTGCGCTTGAGCTTGTCCGATAAAGACTCAAACATAAAGCAATAGGTAACTTCCCGCGCCGAAGACGGAAACGAAAATCATATCTGCCGCCCTAAAGTGTGTCAAGGCAGTGAAGAAAAGAAATCGGTAGTGCGGCCACAGTGTGTTGCTATTAGCAAATAAGTTTTAGGGAGACACGAAGTTGGTTTCAAATTGCAGGGATTAACTGTTGGCGTCCACTTTTTACCGCAACCGTCTCGTGTGGAATTTCGAGTTCTTTTAGATCGGTTGGCAGGAATAGCGTTCCCTGTTGTTTTTCAAATTGAGCGACGTAAGCAGCAAGAATCTTCGCCACAGCCTTTGCGTGATGGAGTGACATTGAGATAATTGCTTGATCTCTTACGGCAATCGAGTCGGCATCAGCCTCTTCAATTTGCCCAAATCTTATGCTGATGTCGAAAGATGTCATCGCGAGTTCGGTGTTGTTCGTATAATACTTTGGAACAGGCCCATCCGAGCGATGGATCACCTTACGTTACTTCGGGGTTTGTTCTTTAATGTTAGGATCTGCTTCTGGCATTTGTAATCTCCTCAATTTGCGGGAGCTGAAGGCTTGCGTGAGCGTGATATCTCCTCTAATACGATATTGCAGGTGAATCGATTATGGCCTAGCGCAACAACGTTCGTGGGTATCAGTGGTTCACTGCTGCCTATATTCCACTGAGGCATTACCGCTGTGCCGAACCGTTCAAGTTGGGGTAATTCCTCCTCAAAACTTTGTGGGGCCATGACCTCGGGAGATAGTTCGTCAGTCCAGCGGATCAATTCGGAAAAAGGGACAAATCGAACTATTAGAGCTACATCGAAAACTGATGCAATCCGCTGCAAGGTTGTGATGTTCAGCCGACCATAGCCGGGAGATTCAAGGCGGGATACGTTCGTCTGAGTCACAACGTGCTGATATATGCCGGTTTAGTGTATTACTTTCCACTCTCTCTGTGCTTCCTCTGCGCCTTTTGCGTCTTCGGCCGTGATTGTGTGTTAAGGGTTTTCCACAGCAGAGGCAAAGATCGCAGTGAAACGCCGAGAAAAACTCAAATTGCTAAATGCCCTGTAAAGACGGTGTGGTCGACACAAATACCTCTCCTCATCCGCAATCTTAAAGGCAAAGGAGACGCGAAGGCGGCTCTCACCGTAAGAAATAGGCAATTCTAGAGTCACGGAAAAGCATTTTATTTGGCATGTGATTTGTCTGATTAATAGCGTGATATCTTCAGTTAATGACTTAGAAGCCATCTCCGTCCGAGAACGGAACACCACAGTGTCAAATCTGTTCGCGGCGAGGGGTCAGAGCGGTATCTGTCACTTAATGGATGAGGAAAGCAATCGGACGCTTTGCGGTTTAAAAGTCAGTAAAATCGTCCAAAGGAGACCCTCTGGGTTGGGTCTTCATCTCGTTTCCGAAAAACCTGCGGACTGCCGCCTCTGCAAACATTGTCTGCGACTCAGCGGACCTGCAAATCCAGGCTAGCCGCTCTGGTGCAAGAGTCAGTCATCCTGAATTGCGCAGCGGTCTATTGGGCGTCGTGAGGGTGTTAGAGCGTGTAGATTCAGCCCGAAACTCACTATTTACAGACGCTCTCTGACTACATCGATATTCCCCTCAGCTGTCGCTAACTCAAACTTCGCTAATCAATCAGCAACACTTGCCGGCCCTCAAATCCGCGGAAGGGAAGGCGAAGTGTGGACGCACCCGTCCCGCGTATGTTAAATTCGCGGAGTTTCGTATTAATGGGTGCAGCGGCTCTGGTAGCGCTCGTTTCACCGCACCTCCACCTTCCGATTTTCCTAGCCAAAGTGCTAACTGAAAATAACAGTCAATTGAGCTTTTAAAGGATTAAATGGCCAAACGTGTCGTATCCGAGCCGGGAGGTTCGGGCCCAGGGAAAGTCTTGGAAGATCGAGCTGTTGTCGATCTCGCGGACGCTCGGGTACGTCTGCGTTCCAGCTCTAAACAACCATCTACAGAGTCTTTGCTGGAAGAATTGGACCAGGTTACTTCGCTGCTCGACCAGGGATTATCTGTCGAGGCCAAGACCCGTCTTACTTCGTTGATATCAGCGGCACGCGAAAATCCTTCTATTCTGGCTCTAGCCCGTTGCGCGCTTTCCACTGCTCTTGAAATGCAGGGTAATTATCGTGAGTCCCTGGCAGCAGTGGCGATGTACGAAACTCCGGAGTCGCGTGCCAAGCTCGATGAGCGAGCCGTTCGGGCCCTGCGGGTGCAGATTGGGCTGGCCTACAACTATAACGGAGACTCACCTAAAGCCGTCGCTATTCTCAACGCTGCTCTTCGCGATCGGTCTGAAAGTGCGCCCGAAGCTGATTTCGGTCCAATTTACGTAGCCTTGGCCAGAATCTATCGGACGATTAGTGAATTTACCATCGCTCGAGACTATGCGCAGCGCTCCCTGGAATACTTCCGGCAAACTGGTGAATGGCGTGGGCTTGCTGAAGCGTATTTTGGCATAGGTTTGGCCGACACCCAGGAAGGAAACTACGAATCCGGTCTTGAGAACTTCGAGCAAGCCTTGAAACTTGTAGGTGATCGCCCAGCCAGTTATACACTCGGTCGAATTTACACAAACATGGCTGGCGCCTGCTGGTTCCTCAAACGCCCGCAGGAAGGCATTCGTTACCTCGAGAAAGCAATCGCTTATTACGAGCGCACTGACCATAAAACCAGCGCCGCCGACGGCTATAACAACTTGGGAATTAATCTCATACTTATTGGTCAATGGAGACGTGCGCAAGAAGCTCTCGAGCGCGCATTGTCGTTGGCGCTGGAGGTCGATGAACGCGGTGCGAAAGTGCCAATGATTCTGGACTCTCTGGGCGAGTTACACATGTTGCGTGGAGATCTTGATGAGGCCAAGAGTTATCTGCAACGAGCCGTGGCTCTCGCGACCGAGAATGGAAATAAGTGGTATGCAGGTCAGGCTTTGCGAACTCTTGGCCGGTGCTACCTGGCAATGGAGAGTTTCGCTAAAGCGCTGGAAAAGGGTAAAGAGGCACTTGCTGTTGCCGAGATCATTGGCGATCGTCAGGCGCTGTGCGAGTCGCGGCTAATTCTTGCGGAAGCCCAGTTGAATGGCGGAGAACTCGAAGCATGCTCGACAGAGCTTTTGAAGGTAATTGACGCCACTAACGAAACGGCTACCGACCTTGGGTTCACCGGTGAAGCCCAGAGGCTGTTCGGGATGTTGGCAATGGCCCAGTCAGACCCGGCAGCGGCGGCCCAGCACTTCGGCAGTAGCTTGTCTATTTTTGACATGCTCGGTGATCGGTATCGCGCCGCACGTGCCCACTGCGAACTGGGCCGCGCCTATGCCGGCAGTCAGCCAAGCAGGGCGATGGAGCATCTTTCGCGGGCGGTAAATACATTCCGCGGGTTGGGAGCCCAGTTGGACCAGACTCGCGCCGAAGCGCTTCTGGCAAACCTCGACCAGAATGCCCCGGAAAGAAATCATGAACAGTCGGCCCTCACTCAACTCTTGACATTGCGGTTGGCCGAGGCGGTGGCTTCGCGCGAACTCCTGTTACGCGAGCTGGCCGCCATCATTAGACAAGAGACCAACGCACAGCGTGTGGTGATTACAGAAGAAGCGGAGCATCATCAGGCGCGAGTAGTGATCGCACACGGCTGTACCCCCGCCGAGGCTCAGAAAATCGCGGAAGAACTGGAGCGCGTCAACAGTTTGGCCACCGAGGAAGAGCGACAGCAACAGTTAAAAAAGATCGATGCTGCCATCATTCCCATTCGCTCGGCGCATTCGTCCATGGCTACCCTTTATATTTCGCCGCGCAATCGGGCCAAACTCCCGGAAGGCCTGTCTCTGGAGCCCCTTCTGCGAGTAGTTGAATTGGGTTTGGACGTTTGTGCTCTCCGCAGCCGATCTCACAAAGGAGCGAGTGCGCAACAGCAAAATGAGTTGACCGGCACCAGTCTGATGCCGGGATTCATCCATTCCAGCCCGGCGATGACGCGCTTAGTCGAGGAAGTCCACAAGATCCGCTCCTCCGATGTGACAGTGTTGGTGACGGGTGAATCCGGCACGGGCAAAGAATTGGTGGCGCGAGCAATACACGCACTCTCGTCGAGGCGGGCGAAAGTTTTCGTACCCTTCAATTGCACTGCCGTCCCCAAGGAGCTTTCCGAGGGTTACCTTTTTGGCTACCGGCGCGGCGCCTTTACCGGTGCAGTCACTGACTCTCAGGGAGTTATTCGCACCGCGGCGGGTGGGACCCTTTTCCTGGATGAAATCGGTGACCTGCCGCTTGATTTGCAACCAAAGCTTTTGCGGTTTCTCCAGGAAGGTGAAATCCAACCGCTGGGAGAACAGAGACCCAGCAAAGTGGACGTGCGAATTATCGCGGCCACCAATACTGATCTGGAAGAAATGGTGGTCCAGGGCCGTTTCCGCGAGGACCTTTATTATCGCCTTAACGTCATCAGGTTGCGAGTTCCGCCACTGCGCGAACGTCGTTCAGAGATTCCCACGATTGTGAATTACTATATTAACCACTACTCCGCCAAGTTTGGCCGCAAGGACATTCAAATCACCCCTCCCGCAGTGGACTTGTTGATGGTTAGTGACTGGCCTGGCAATGTGCGACAGCTTTGTAATGAGGTCCAGCGGATCGTTGCCCGAGCAGAGGACGGCGCCGTCATTGGCCCAGAGCAACTATCGCCGGAGCTAAAGCGCACCTCGTCTCCCACCACTCCGAGCTCGCAGCTCACCACCCTGGCGTCTATACCCGCAGCAACCCTGCAGAACGTTACGCTGGCTGATGCCCTGGCCGAAGTAGAGCGCCGCATGATCGCCGAAGCTTTACGTCGACACGGTGGCAACATCTCACGAGCGGCGCGCGAACTGGGCCTCACCCGACGAGGACTCTATCTGAAGCTGGAGCGACACGACCTTAGTGCCAGCGCCTAATCTCACTCGCCAACGGAAGTTTTTCTATTTTGGATTGGGAAACTTTAGCACGGAGGCGGAGGCTGAACCTTTTTTTCTTGCCGTGATCTCATTGGCAATTCGCGAAATGGTGCTGATGTCGAAGGGCTTTGAAACGGCCCAGGCGACCTTTGCTGATTCCCGGTCCTCCCGAGTTATCGCATCGGCCCAACCGCTGACAATCGCCAATGGTATGGTCTCTGAACGTTTGCGGATGGCGCGAATTAATTCCCACCCACCCATTTCCGGCATACTGATATCGGTGAACACAGCATCCAGAGCCTTCTCGTTATCGTTATAAAGCCTTAGTCCCGCTTGACCGGTTTCAGCCACCAGCACTTTACATCCTTCGGCCTCAAGAGTTTCGGTCAGGACTTCTCTAACCGCCACTTCATCATCAACCACTAGCACGCATACTTCGTGTTCGGCAGCAGCAGCACTCGAGGATTTCGGAGCGGAGACCGGCTCTTTTGACTCATTCTTAGTGATAGTCGGTAAGGAGATGCGGAAGGTGGTGCCGCGTCCCAGTTCGCTGTCTACTTCGATGGAACCATCGTGTCTTCTGATGATACCGAAACTGACGGCCAAACCCATGCCCGTACCGGCCTTACCTTTAGTGGTAAAGAAAGGATCAAACAGGCGGGTTTTTACTTCCGGTCGCATTCCGGTGCCAGTGTCCGCGATGTTTACTACCACCCGGTCAGCTGTTTCGTGAGCACTCAGACGAATCTCTCCGCCCCAGGGCATGGCATCCACCGCGTTGTAAACCATATTCACGAGAACTTCGCGCAGTTCGACGGGGTCGCCCATGACGTGGGCGGTACAGTCTGCGTGCAAGGCAAAGCGGATGGTTGCAGATTCTGGCCGGGTCTCCCAACGGGCGCGGGTCATCTCAAAGGCATCGCTGAGCAATCCGGCAATGGCAATGGATTGAAACTCCTGGGTTGGTCTTTGACGCGCGAAATCCTGAATGCGTCTGATGATGTGAGCACCATCGCCGGCGCTCTTGATGATTAGCTCAAGCCCGGCTGTGATCTTCTCTGGATTATTGGTGCGCATGAGCAACTGGGCGCGGCCGAGGATGCCGGTCAGTGCATTGTTAACGTTGTGAGCTACGCCAAAGGAGAGTTCCCCGAGGGCAGCCATTTTTTCACTGTGGGCCGCCTTCTCTCGATCTTCTTCGTGTTTCAAGTGGGCTGCCGTAATTTTATCAAGGCAGGCGCGCAAGCGTTCGCGCGTGGCCGCCTGCTGCGAATGTGCGAGCAACTGGCTGGCGCGGGTGCCGATCTCGCGCCGTTCATCGTGACCCAATTGCTCGCACATTTCTTCAATGAGGATTAACAGGGCACGCCCTGAGGCCTCATTGTCACCACAGCGGGAGGCGACTCTCTGCGCCCGCTCGAGAATCGGCTTGGCTTCGTGACGTTTGCCCAACCGACAGAGAACCAGCCCCTGCGTGGTTAAAGCTTCAGCGAGAGAAGCATCCTCCCCGGTGTTTTCGAGAGTATCGACGGCCAGCCGAATGGAACGTTGGGCCAATTCAAGCCGGCCAGAGGACAAGTAAAGCTGTGTGAGGGTTTCATCGACCTGGGCGCGGCGAACATCATCACCAAAGCCATCGAACAGTCGCCGGGCACGTTCCAAGTGTGTTTCCGCTTCTTCATATCTTCCGAGCGTAGAAAGCAGATAGCCGTGGTTGTTTTCTACGCTTGCTGAAAACCGACGATTGCCAAGAGCTTCGAATTGATTGAGCGCCTTTCCGTAATTATCGAGAGCTTGTTCAAAGTAACTGCTGTTCTTTTCAGCGATTCCGAATTCTTTAGATGTAGTGGCAAGCTCGTGATGAAATCGAGCTCGCGTTAAGGTCCCGCACCCTTCAACGAATTGTTGGGCTTCATGCAATACCCTTAAAGCGTCATGCAAGTGACCCGAGTGTCTCTCAACAATAGCAAGACACACTAGTGCAAGTGTTTTCAATTCAGTGTTGCCGTCACCTAACTCCTTAAGTGCTGACTGCAGAGTGATTCGAGCAATTTCAAACAACCCTTGCCGGTAGTAAGAATATGCGAGTTCAATTCGAGCCTCCGAGGCCTGAGCTCTTTCGCCTAGACGTTCGAAAAATGCTATGGCGCCGCTTAAGAGCGCCTCGCCAAACCTGTGACCGCCGGGCATCCGCCGTGCTCCAGCCACGGAACCACTAAGAACTCCTGAAACTAGAAGCAGATCTGCCGTCGCTCTTTCGTTGAGACCTTCCAATCTGGGCCATTCGCCAACCATCCACCATGCACCGAGGGCTGCACAACCGGCGTCAAAATCACCCAGTTCAATCTGCTCGCGCGCCACCGTACAGCAGGCCTCAACCATATCGCTGGTAGTTAGAGGCGACGAATGGATGTGTTCTATGAGCTTCGTATCGAGCATTGGTTGCCCTTTTGCGCGGAACTCTGCTTGTGCGACTCTTGGACCTGGATACTTAGTATCCACTGATTAAGAGCTATACAACCGCATTCACCAAGGGGTTTGCTTTATAAACCGTTATCCACAAAGGATATAGGGGAAGTCATATGCAGTCAGGTTCGCTTGGTGTATACGCGATAACCAATTGCCTTGTAATCCGGTATTTATCAGGTAACAGGACTAACTCCTTGATAGGTAGACACTTAGTTCGTAAGGCCGTCAGCTACATCGATTGGCACGTGAATTGAAATGTACACAGTCGCACTAACTAACAGGCATCCGGACCGGGGATAAACTCCCCAAGAGCAGCCCCGGCCAAGACGCCAACCCAGCCAACAATATTGACCAGGAGAGATAAAATGAAAACCCTACGCCAAATCCTAATCGCTTCCATTCTGGCAACAGCCATTTCCTCAACCGCCCTGGCTGGAAATATATCTACCAAGGACGGAAATATTTCCACTTTCAAGGACGGAAATATTTCCACTTTCAACGGCAATATCTCGACGAAGACTGACAGTGTCTCGACAGTGCTGACCGAAGGCCTGCTTTCCGTACTCTCGATTCTTCTCTAAGCAGAGCATTCAATCTGAGTTATATTCGGTCAAGAAGAGATGACTATTTGCAAAGATCGTTCAACCTGGCTTCAAAATAAGCCGAAAAACGACTCGATCCACATATAGCGCAAAGAATATGCCATTGAATATCTCGAGGGGTGCGTCTGAAGACCAGCAGGGTGTTACTTGGTCGTGAGGAGCGAAGCCAAGACCGAATGAGAATAAAATCAGTTAGACTTCACCCTCCTTACTATCCCGTATGCTACGGTATTGTGTTTTGGTGAATCCGATTGGGCCGCGATCACGTGAGAATCGGTTTCCAGTTGTTCAAATCTTTATGATTGTCGCGACAGCTCTTTCAGACGTTGTTGGGTCTCCAGTCGCTCCCCATCATCCAGCTGATCGGACAATTCTTGAAGGATAATTGACAGGGCACGCTTGGCGCCCTCAACGTCTCCACAACGTTCTGCAACTTGGCTGGCCCGATCAAGAACCCTTTTGGCTTCTCCGACGCGTCTGACTCGACAGAGAATTGCGCCGTGAGTTGTTAGCGCTTCGGCAAGCAACGCCTCCTCGCCTCCTGATCCCAGTGTCCTGATGGCTCGCACGATCGCCTGTTCAGCAAGATCAAATTTCAACGCGCCAAGATGGAGTCTTGCTAATGTCTCATCCACCTGAGCTCTTCGTACCTTATCACCAAGGCCATCAAACAACTTCCGCGCACGTTTGAGTTGAATCCAAGCGTCGTCAAATCGTTTAATAGTTAGTAGTAAATGGCCATGATTATTCTGTAGTGCGGCGGCGTAGCGATGATTTCCAATAGCTTCATACTCGTAAAGAGCGTGTTCATAATGCTCAAGAGCTTGTTCAAAGTACCCGCTTTGCATTTCAGCGATTCCTAGATCTTTAAGAGTTGTCACTAATTCATGATGATACCTAGCTGTGGCCCAAGGACCAACTAGTTTGACAATTTTAGCAGCATCATTAAGTAAGTTAAGCGACTCCTTCGGCCGCCCGGCATGGCGTTCGACAATTGCTAGTCTTATAAGGGCCACACTTCTCAACTCATGATTATCCTCGGGCAACGTCTTGAGAACATCAACTAAGGTCGAGCGGGCAACTTCAAACAGGCCTTCCCGATAATAACAATAGGCCAACTCGATTCTGGCTTCCGCAGACCGAGATTTAAGTCCCAAGTGCTCGAATACCCCAATTGAACCACTTAGCAGCGCCTCCGCATTCTTATGTCCTTTCGGTACCTGTCTCGTGCTCGTCGTCCAACCCGCAAGCGCGCCTGCCGTAAGCAGCAGGTCCGCCGAAGTGTACGGGCTCAGATCCTCAAGCTTTGGCCACTCTCCAATGATCCACCACGGTTGCAGCGCGGCACACGCCGCCTCATAGTTTCCACAGTACATCTGCTCCCGAGCAACCGTACAAAATACCTGCACCTGCTCGTCCGGGCTGGGACTTACATAGTCAATGAGCGCTGCGACCTTTTTCTGAAACGCGGAGTTCTCATCTGAGATGGCCAGCGGCGCTGGTCCTGCGTCTCTCTGGTTAGCCACCGACGCCTCGTAGAATCGCACCGCGAAGAGATAGACCACATACCACTGGTGCACTGCCGGGTAATTTGACTTCAGGTCAACGGCACGCTTGAGCTCTCGTTCAGCGCTGGTTCGGTCCCACTCGTGGCGTCTTTCAACCAGCCTTTTTAAAACATCAGTCTCGGTCGGCACTTTCTCAGATCCGGGACTGCGGCTACTAGCACTGCCGGGTGGCAGATCAGCCGGTAGTAAGTAATTGGTTGCTAACCGCAGATAGCAATCAACTATGCTCGCATAGGCCAACGCATAGTTCGGATCAAGCTCTATTCCCCGACGAAAATGAAGTATCGCTCGCTCGAGACCCTCGCGGCTGAACTTACTCCAGAAGTAACGACCCTTCAGATACTCGTGATAAGCCTCAGCACTTTCCGTATATCGTTTTGCCAGTCGCTGTTCGTCTTCTCCAGTCAATCTCAACCGCAGCGCCGTGGAAATTCTCTTGGCGATTTCATCCTGAACCTCGAAAATTGAGCCCAACTCGCAATCGTAACTGTCTCCCCAGAGCTGCCAACCATTAGAGACTTCAACCAGCTCCGTGCTTATCAGCAACCGGTCATCGCGCTCACTCACCTGCCCCACCAGAACTGCGTCTACTCCAAGTTCCCGCCCAGCCTCCTGCGCATCGAGTTGCTTTCCCTTGTAGCGGAAAACCGCGCTGCGCGACATCACACGCAGACGCGGCAATTGAGAAACACTATTGATAATGCCTTCGGTTATTCCGTCTGACAGATACTCCAGCTCCTGGTCAGATGTAATATTGGTGAAAGGCAGCACCGCGAGAATTCTGGCTGTCTGCCGAAGCGGGAACTCCTCAGTCTCACCACCTGCTTGATCCCCCAATACTAGGGTTTGCGACAATACGTTTCGAGAGATTGTCTTAACGGGTGCCACAAATCGATAGCCGCGGCGAGGAACTGTTTCTATGTATTTCGGCGCGTCGGCCCTCTCTCCCAGAACCCTCCGCAGTATGAAAATATTCTGGCTGAGATTCGATTCTTCTACGCAGGTATCTGGCCATACCTGGCTCAGCAGCTGCTCTTTTTCAACAACCCGACCATTACTCTGTATGAGAACGCGCAGAGTCTGGAACGCCTTTGGTCTCAAGGCAACAGGCCGCCCGGCAAGCATCAGCACACTCTCGCCGATATCCAGCAGGTAAGGACCAAATTCGTAAATGAGGCTTTCGCTCCGGTCCATAGACGAAGATAAGAACTTTGTAAGAACTCTTTGAGAAGCTTCTAAAGACTTTCGCCTAAATGTTGAGTAGTCTACCCGAACTGGATGCTTTGACAAGACGATGCGGCTCAGGCGTGCTAGTGATAGAGCAGTGCCGGGACGGTTTGGTGGTTCGAGAGGCCAGTCCTCGGTAAGCGCCTGTAGGGTATCACAACCTCGGTAATCGGAGACAAAGATTTTTGCGCACCTCACCCCACGCAACTCTCTCTGCGGACTCTGCGTCTCGCCAGCTGAATTCGGCAGCTTTTGGGACGCAAGTTCGCGGAGTTGAGAGCGTCGTGTGAAGTGGTTGGGAGAAGACAAGCGGCTGCTTCTCGGTGGTAATCGCGTTTTTACCGGAGGCTCAGTAATTTACTAGTCGGCGACCACCTGCGGGTAATGCGCACTTCCGGCATCAGCGCAGCAAGGCTATTAGTTTGCGCGCTTCCGTGGCATTAGCACCGTTCGGCGCCTCAGCTAAGTAATTTTCAAATGCCTTGGCGGCGTTCACTCGTTCACCTTTGTTCATGTATAGCTGACCCAGCTGAAACAGAGCCACTGCATATTCAACGCCACCGAGTTCGTGCGCGGTCTTGAGTTCGTGTTCGGCTCCGCGAGAGTCGTTGAGTCCCATCAAAGCAAGTCCCGAATAGTATCTCGCGGCGGGCGAATTCGCCTCCAGAGCGAGGGCCTTTCGCAACATCTCGCTGGCCTCTGAGAAATTATGTTGTTGCAGTAAAACGATACCCAGATTCAGGTGCGGGTTGAAAGCCTTCGGATCAATATCTATAGCCTCATGAAGTTCCTGGGCCGCTTCGTCCAACATTCCCTGTTGCAGGAGCTGGGCTCCCAGATCATTGTGGGCCATCAGGTAGCGCGGATAGATGGCAATTGCCTTTCTCAGGTGTACGATGGCAACGCCAGTGTCTCCCTCTTTACCAGCCTTGCTGGCGCGTTCGAATTCTTTTCTGGCCTTTTCCGGAACTGCCGCGTCAAGCTCAGCAGTTGAAACGACACCCTCGGACTTTTTGGCGTTGCCGGCTGGTTTTTTCTCTTTGAGAGAGATGGTTATTATCGCAGGCGCCCCGGGAAAAACCTCCACTCCAGCGGTTGCGACTTCGAATAGATTCTTGTCGGCTTCAACTACTATTCCATAGTTACCCGGCGCAAGCCCGCGAAAAACGAACCGTCCCTGGTTATCAGTAAAAACGCTAATCTTCACGCCTCTGATAGTCTCTAACGTGACTCTGACGTTCTCGCTGACAAAGCCGCCTCCGGGAAGAATTACCCTCCCACTAATGCCTCCCGGAGAAGTGTTCTGAGCAATTATGGGTATGACGCAGCTAAGCCAAAACACCAACAGAACGCATCTTCGCTTAAGCTGTGGGGTCGGATTCATGATTTGCTGAGATCCCGGTGCAAAGTTCATGCCCCACCGTCGAATCAGAACTAGCTCCGACTTCTTTGAGATTAACCCGATGCAGGAACAACAAGGTAATGGGAATTTTGGATTTTAGTACGAGTTTTTGGACTCTCCTCTCGAGTGTGGATACATCCGGTCAATCGCGCGTGAGAAACTGTTTTTTGGCGCCTTTCGCTACGTCGGCTTTATCACTTCGAATTCGAACTGGAGCTCTTTGCCACGAAAGATGTTGCTGAGATAAAACTCCCAAAATTTTCGAGTGAATCGCAGGCCAGACCAGTGCTGGTCCAGGTTTGTTAAGAATTCCAACCCCAGGATGCGCCACAAATTCGCGAGGCTGACGTAGGTGCGCACGGGCCGCAGTTCTACCGTTGTGTAGAAGGGGAAAGGCGTCCGTTCAGGCATAAAACAGGTGAACGAATAACTGTTGAAGTGGTTCCGATGAGTAGGGTCGGTGGGCCAATCAGGATTGGAATAATGCGGTGTGACAATCTTGATGCGAGCTCCCGACCTGGCGATGCGATGAAGCTCTGAAACGAAACTCATTACGTCCGGCACGTGTTCAATAACATGCCGGCAAATGATTTCGTCGAACTCATTGTCGCGAAAAGGATACGGCACATTTCCCAGATCATGAATGACATCCGCTTGCGTCCTGGGATTGGCGTCTATTCCGATCGCGCCAGGGTATTTATTTTGGCCGCAGCCGACGTCAAGGATCTTTGGAGTTGGACTTTCACTGATCGCAGGCTTTAACTCGGCAGGCATTTGCTGGTTAATTCAGACTTGGCTGCAACAGCAAGGCAGCAAATGATTCGATATCAACTGGGTAAACACGCAATCCAAGTTGTTTTTCAAGTCCCTCCAGTTTCATCCCATCGAGCATCACCGCTTCGCCGCTCTTAAGCGTCTGCTTTGGGATAATTACAGATTCGCCGACTATACGATCACGCGCCGCCAAAAGATCACCACCCGTAAGTAGACCCGCTACTGAGACGTCGCCGCCAAAGTAACTATTCGCTACCGCGGCAACGGATAAGGTGCTCCCGATGACCTGGTTTAGTTTTTCTACGAGCTCCGTAAGAACCGGCGCGAATAGTGTGCCCGTCAAAATTGTTGCCTGCGGCTTTCCTTGTATGCCGGACGCATGTCGGTCCATTCGCTTCAGCAAGCGGGCGAAATCATTTTTGAAGGAACGCACCATGCCAATGCCGTCCTCGATCTGAGGATAATCTCCGTAATGCGTCCGGCCAGGAATAGAGCAACCAGCACGCAAGTAGATCTCATCGCCAAGGAACGCGAACGTTGTCCCCAGCCGTTTGCGAAATTCACGTTGCAGGGGAGTGATCTGGGCGATCGTGTCGCGGCAAAACTGTGGAGTGACAGGCGTCAGGCGGATGTCGGTGTTGTATCGCGTAAGTCCCAGCGGAACAATTGCGACGCTACTAATGCGCGGATATTCTGCCGCCAGATTGTTTATTGTTTGCCGCAAAATTTCCCGATCATTAATTCCCGGGCAAAGCACAATCTGGGCATGGACCTCAATTCCCGCATCCAGAAGGCGAGAAAGCTTGGAGGCGATATTAGCTCGCGACTTATCTATACCAAGCAGATAGGCACGCACTTCCAGATCCGTAGCATGGACGGACACGTACTGGGGCGATAGCCGTTGTTCGACAATGCGCTGCAACTCATCTTCGCTCAGGGAGGTTAATGTGGTGTAGTTACCGTAAAGAAATGACAGTCGCACATCTTCGTCCCGGATAAAGAGCGAAGGGCGAGCATCAGATGGGTTTCCCTTGCAGAAACAGAAGATACATTCGTTCGCACATTGCCGCGGAACAATCTGTTCGAAATTGAGTCCGAAGTCTTCACTTTCGGCTCGTTCGATCTGCAGTTCCCAGTTCTCACCAGAGCTTTTGCGGACCTCGAGTACGAGTTCAGTTTCCCCCGACGTATGAAATCGGAAGTCGAGATAATCGCGGATCGAGCGTCCGTTTACTCGGACAATTCTATCGCCTGGCTCGAGCTCAAGCTCCGCCGCCAAACTTGCCGGCTCTATCTCGGAGATCGCCACCCCGCGCCGTCTGATATTAGTAACCGCAGGGGCTACTGCAAATTCGTACATCGTCTCTCAGTTGATTACCAGGTCCTGTTGACTTTGGTCATTAGCAAATCGGCAGGATAAGCGCGACTGACAAGGACCGTCATTGAGCGTCGAAGCAAAAACTATAACAGAGTCGCCAACGTTTGTTGAGCACGGGACGGCAGCACCGCGTAGTAGTGGGTGGGTCACTTTACCTTATCGACAAGTGGCGCCGGATGAAGTCAGTACCAGATTGCGATAGAAGCCGTGAATAAATTGAAGAATGACATGTCCACAATACGCCCAAACGGAAGCAGCTGTGAATAAATTCGAGAATGGATTGCGTCTTAAAAAACCCCAACGGCAGTTGGGGGGATCCTTCAGTCCAGCCTACACCATTGGCCCTACCGCGATTCTCGAATACCCCCAACGGCAGTTGGGGGGATTGTTCTGATCTAACCTCTGACACGAATCGCAGCGGCCTGAACTTTCGGTTTTTCCGATGGAAAATGCCACTATTGAAGGACTTTAGTGTGTCACGCTTAACGAGGCTGGATCTGAACCATCCCCCAACTGCCGTTGGGGGAATTCGGGTTTTCGAAACCTACCCTGAGTGTAGGCTGGACTGAAAGATCCCCCAACTGCCGTTGGGGGTATTGTGGACCATGTGATTCTTCAATTTATCCCACTATCCGCGTGGTGGTGCTGACAACGAACTCGATTTCATAGATGACCTCTTGCCCTCACACTCGTAAAATCAGGAAGCTCGGTCCTATTGGACTTTTCCTTTAATCGGATTTCTGCGACCAGACGTTGCGTTTTCAAAACTTCATCTTTGCTACACATGGTGTATAATCCGGCACATCTAAGCGAAACAGCGGCATTTATTCGATTCCGCACTTCAGACACTTACCTGACGTAAGTACAACGCCTAAAATTGTGATCAATTTTATGAAGAACGCAGCATTGATCGGCATCCTGTCCCTGATTGCCGTTGCGCCAAACACTTCGATAATCGCCCGCAACGCCAAAGCTTCCACGGTTGAAAAGGTTGATTTACCAGCTGTTGCTCTGAAGTTACAGGATCCGTCAGCCGAAACAGTTGTAGCCACTTCCAGTTCCAAGAATTCTACCGATTCTGCTAGCGATAACTCTGGCACGGCGACGTCCTCCGAGGCACAGAAGACTTATGAGGCGGCCGTTGCGTTCTACGACTCTGGCAAACTTGAGGAAGCGATTACCGCGTTTAAACGAGCGAACAGGCTACGACCCGACAGTGCCCAGACTTATTACATGATGGGCATGGCCTATTCGAAAGCGAAAGCGTTCAAGGAAGCGGCTGACTCTTTTAAACGGGCAGTGCGTTATAAGCCCGATTGGGCCGATGCTCATTTCAAACTGGGAATGATCTCTTACGTTCTGGGCCGGAGGAACCAATCGCTCGACGAATACAAGAAGTTGCTGGAGCTAAATTCTCCCCTGGCTAATGCGCTTTACCGAGTTGTCAAAGATGAGGTCGGCGCGGTTGCGCCTGCCGGAACGGGAACCGAAATCGCGCCCGTGAAACAGTTGGACGTACTTCCGGTTTCAGCTTCTCTCAAAGACTCTCCGGTTTCGTCCATGACTGAGTCTGGTGCTAGCGGCAAAAACGAGACAGCGAGCTCTCGATCCGCCTCGCAAGTGAAGAATAATCCGGGTGCTCCTACCGTTACCAGTGTTGGCTCTACCACTCCAGCATCAGACGATCTAATGCTTACCGGTGTTTATAAGGTTGGAGTCGGTGATGTACTCGATATTCGTTTACTGAACTCAGCCAGTAACCGATCGACTCTGTATACCGTGATGGATGGCGGAGTCATAGATTTCCCGATTGCCGGTGGAGCGGTAACTGTTGCGGGACTAACCACGGTCGAGATTCAAACCCTTATCGCCGCGGAACTTAAACGCAGAGCTGTTGCAGAAGGTGCTCAGCTTTCGGTAGGCGTGCGACAGTATGGCAGCCATGCGTGTGTGATTACCGGTCTGGTCAATAATCCAGGTACCAAAATTTTGCGCCGCGAAGCGGTACCGCTCTATTCAATTATGGCTGAGGCCCAACCGCGACCTGACGCTGGTCGTGTTGCCATCATGAGAGTGGGTACAAGCGGACAGTTTCTGGATCTAGGCGATTCCGCCTCTCTGAATGTCGTCATTCGACCAGGCGACGTGATCAACGTGACCGCTCGCCCGCAGGAGTTCTATTATATTGCGGGACGGATTTATTATCCGGGACAAAAACCGTTTCAGCCCGGCATCACGCTTTTACAGGCACTGCTAGCTGCAGGCGGCACTGCTCGCCCGGGTGACAACGAAATTGAGATCTCGCGAGACGGCGCTGACGGCCGCCTTAACACAACGAAATTTAATCTAAAAGATATCAAGTCTGGCAAAATACAAGACCCGCGATTACAGCCCGGCGACCGAATTGAAGTAGTCCACTGACAGTGTGTCCGACAAACTTCAGTTTGTCGTTTGTTCTCGGTAATTGAAATCTCATTCTCACGCGACAAACTTCAGTTTGTCGTTTGTTCTCGGTAATTGAAGTCTCGTTCTCACGCGACAAACTTCAGTTTGTCGTTTGTTCTCGGTAATTGAAGTCTCGTTCTCACGCGACAAACTGAAGTTTGTCGGACACCCGAGATTTGCAATGGCCAATCTGGATTACAAGCCGTTCGCTGAGCGGCATCGACCCCACATCCATCCTGTCAATGGAATTCTGTTCCTGACCTTTAGGCTCGCCGGATCAATTCCCAAAAGCACGGTTCGTGAATACAAGGCGAAGAGAGATTGGCTGGCCAATGAGCTGAAGCGTGTTGAAAAACTGGCAGAAGGTGGCGAGAGAGTCGGATTAGAACAGCTGCTCGAGCAAATCGAGAAATTCAATCGAGCCTGGTTCGTGAGGTTTGAAACAATCTTGCACCAAGCCAAGGTTGGTCCCTTGTGGTTGCAAGATGATAGAGTTGCCGCCAAGGTAGCTGAGAACCTTCACAGACTTGACGGTGACGCTTACAGGCTGGATGCTTACTGTGTGATGTCGAATCACATCCACGCCGTGTTCAAACCCCTTCTGTCCGAAGCAGAGCTAAAAGAGGTATATGACGATGAGGGACATCTGAAATTCACCAGCCAGCACCCCGGTCTTGCCCGAATCATGCATTCGATAAAGGGTCGAACAGCCAGGGAATGCAATCTGATCTTGGGCCGTTCCGGACAATTTTGGGAACACGAAAGTTTTGATCACGTGATTAGACCCGGGAAGTTTGAAGCTACCATTCGTTATGTCCTTAACAATCCAGTTAAGGCGGGTTTGGTGAAAGACTGGAGCGATTGGCCATGGAATTACTGTCGCCGCGGTCTGTCCGACAAACTTTAGTTTGTCGTAGTTATTTGAATGTGGCAGAGGCGGTAGCTCACGACAAACTGAAGTTTGTCGAACTCACGGCGTGTTTCCGCCTGTAATTTTATTGACAATCCCGTCCCTCTTTGTTAGTTATTCTGGCGCTATTCACGCTTTTAAGAGTCTAACTCTCGATTTGTCGAGCTGTCTTTTTTGAGATGGCGCGGAACTAATGAGCAACAACCTGAAGCCCGCACTGATGGTCGGCGGAGGCTTGGGACTGCTGCTGGTGATAACCGGCCTGCTTTCGGCTGTACCGTTCCTGAAGTTTATAGGTTGCTGCAACTGTTTGTGGCCGATCGCTGGTGGTCTGTTGGCAACAATGCTTTACGTCAAGGCTTCGCCGATACCCACATCGGTTCTGGATGGTTTGATTATAGGCGCACTGGTCGGTGTTATTGGCGGCTTAATCTATCTGGTGATCGGTTTACCCCTGACCTATTTCATAAATGGCGTGGAAGCCATAGACACCCTGACTCGTCAGCTGAGTCCCAACTTTCCTCTCAGTGGAGTGGTGCTGCTTGTCGTCGGAGGAGTTGTGGGATTCTTTATTATTATAGTGTTCGCGATTATTGGTGGTCTGATTGCCGTTCCAATTTTCGAAAAGCGCAAAGCTGGGGCGGAACCGCCGCCTCCGCCGCAGAACTATGGTGGCGGAGCGGCAGGCGGTTACAGCCCTGGGTGATGACAATCAGCTAGGCTTTTCCTGCACAATGCCATGATTTACCTATCCAAGCTAGTTTAGGAGAAAACCCAAATGGCTCAACAGTGGACTCCCCCACCGCCGCCAACAGGCACCCCGGCCAGTGTTCCAAACTATCTAATCCCAGCGATTCTTTCCTTGTTCTGCTGCTGGCCTCTTTCGATCGTGGCGATCATTTTTGCCGCCCAGGTAAACGGCAAGGTTGCTGCGGGAGATATACAGGGGGCGATGGATGCTTCAAAGAAGGCCAAACTTTTCAGTTTTATTGCCATCGGAATTGGTCTGGTTTGCGGAGTGATCTATCTTGCCCTGACGCTACTTGGCGTAGGGCTTGGCGCTCTCAATAGTCGCTAGTTCCGAGCAGTTGCTTCCACTGCAAATGCTCTCAACTGATCTGTGGAGATCCCGAATCTGCAGGTAGTAGTATTTGGTTCCAGGAAGGACGTAAGTCCCTCGGAGTTTCACTAATGAGCAGATATTGTACGAAATGCGGAGCCACAAACGATGAGTCGGCCCAGTTCTGCGTCAATTGTCAGGCGCCCTTGAGTCCGGTTGGTGGGTATCAGCCGATGCAGTCGGTTAATCAAGGCGCGATTACGGACTGGAAATCCCTAGGTGCGGATAAGAAGCTCGTTGCCGGGATTTGCGGAATCCTGCTTGGTGGCTTTGGAGTGCACAAGTTCATTCTTGGGTACACTACCGAAGGAATTATTCAAATCGTCATAACGTTCGTAACGTGTGGCGCTGGTTCGGTGGTCGGCCTCGTTGAAGGAATTATTTATCTTACAAAATCTGACGAAGATTTTGTCAGGACCTATATTCAAAACAAAAAGGGCTGGTTCTGAAATAGCTTGGGTTCCGGTTTGTCTTAAATAGTCCCGCGTGCGGGCGCCGCTTGAACCCCATCAGCACTCTGTAGCCGGAAAAGCTCAGGTCTGCTCCGGATCAGCTGTCTCATGTTTGTAGCTGAGATAGTAAATCGACGTTTTGCCCTCGCCACTATTTGGCTTACGCTTGTGGTCGCCGGAGTCTATCTGTTCATCTTCGAGCCGGGCCGTTCGGGGTTTTTTCCTCTCTGTCCATTTCGCGCGCTCACAGGTTTTACTTGTCCAGGTTGCGGAACCACTCGGGGTCTCCACCAATTGCTCCACGGGAATCTGACAGCCGCCGTCAAGCTGAATCCCTTGATGGTCGCGGTCATGCCATTTCTCTTTTATGCACTGGTCCGCCACACAGCCTCGGTGATATTGCGAAGGCCGGTAAAGGGAAATATTGTTCCTGCAAACTATATCTATGCACTGTTTGGCTTCGTTCTCTTCTTTTGGATCTTTCGTAACACGCCCTTCTATCCGTTTCCTTCTTAAGCACTACGACCCAGAGACGCACCCGCTACCGCAAGGTGGTACTGCACCAATGAACTGAAGTCTCAAATTTTACTCCGCCTAGATAACCGGGTCATTTAATCTTCATCAGTGTAATTCCCCAAGAGCTCCAAGCACTACAGAACCGCGCGCGATAGCGCCGGGTCGATCTGAGCACTTAGGTCATGGACACCTGGGGTTGACCCGGCGCTACCGAGGATGTGTGAAAACTGCTGCTGGATGCCCCCGGCTTGTCCGGCGGATGCCCCCGGCTTGTCCGGGGGAGTCTTACGCTCGCCGCTAAACGTCGAGCAGTCAACTTTTGAGGATGCCACCGCCTTGCGCGGTGGAGGCTCACGTTCCTTGCTCTTTGCTTCGGGTGCTAGCAGCAAACGTGAACCTCCACGGGGCGAGCCCGTGGCATCCAAAGCAGCATCGTCAGCTCTGTTGGTAGCAACCAACGTGAGACTCCCCCGGACAAGCCGAGGCATCCACCAGCAGCTCTTAGGGTCTCCACCCGTTAGGTTCTGTAGTGCTCACTCAGGAGTCGCATTGCGTGAGATCGACCCGGCGCTACCGCGCGCGGTTCTGTAGTCCTTGCTTTTAACGCAGTAAACTCGCATCCAATCCACACAGGCGCTACCACCGTTCCGCGGGATGCCGGCTCAGCCGTGCGGGCATATAATCTAGACCGGCCTCCGCAAAAATATTACGGGGAGAGAAATAACGGTGAAAGTTTGGCTGGTCTTACTCTCATGCATCTTGCTTTGCTCTTGTCAAAGCAGGAATCGCAATACTATGGACACAAACCAAGGCAATTCGGGTAATCAAAACAACGAGCAAGGGGGACGTGAAAAGATGACGATCAAACTTACCAGCGCAGCGTTCCAGGAGGGCGGGAGTATTCCTCGACAGTATACGTGTGACGGTCAGAACATTTCACCACCACTCGAATGGGATACTGTGCCAGCACGGGCCAAGACTATAGTGCTAATTGCTGATGACCCGGACGCTCCGGCTAAAACCTGGGTTCATTGGGTGATCTTCGATATTCCTGCAACCGCGAAGAGTCTGCCCGAAAACATATCGCCGAACAAGAGCACAGCAGTCGGAGGAAAACAGGGCACGAACGATTTCAAGAAACTTGGCTACGGTGGTCCATGTCCGCCGTCCGGCACGCATCGCTATTATTTCAAAATATACGCCCTCGATAAGGCGTTAGAGCTTGCTGGCGAAGTGACGAAGGATCAAGTGTTAAAGGCCATGGACGGGCACGTGCTGGGACAGGGGCAATTGATGGGCACGTATAGGCGCTAGGCTCGGTCGCGAAAACAGTCCGCGTAGCCGCGAGATGTGTAATGCCAGAAACCAATAATCACTTGAAAGAGAGAGTCCGTGCTTTTTGGCAGGCCAATCCTTGCGGCACCAAGTTCGCTAATGCCGAACCAGGTACTCGTCGATTTTACGAAATTGTGGAGGAGCATCGATACCGTACTGAATGGCACATCCCACAGGCGGCAGATTTTGCGAGTACCGGTGGTCTAAAGGTGCTGGAAGTTGGTTGTGGACTTGGCACCGACGGTGCTCAGTTTGCCAGGTGTGGTGCTCAATATACCGGAGTTGATTTAACTGAAGCGGCAGTTGAGTTAGCACGAAGCCGCTTTGAAACATTTGGCTTGCCAGGTAGATTTCAAACAGCGGACGCTGAGGACCTTGATTTTCCCGCCGCAACTTTCGATCTGGTATATTCACATGGCGTTCTGCATCACACACCGGACACGCAGCGAGCGGTTAATGAAATTCATCGTGTGCTTAGACCTGGCGGCCGGGCCGTGGTAATGCTTTATCATCGCGACTCTTACAACTATAAAATAAACATTTCTATCCTGCGCCGGGTCGGAGCACAGCTCCTCAGATGGGAGCCTGGCATACAACTCGTCCATAGACTCACGGGTGAACCACTCAATTCATTGCGCGATCACGCCAGACAAATGCGGAACGAAGGTGATACCTACCTTAAGTCCGACAACTTTCTAAGCAAGAACACAGATGGTGCGGGCAACCCTTTGGCACGGGTCTATACACAAGGTGAAGCGCGTGAGCTGTTTAAAGCATTTTCGGAGGTCACGACAAAGACCTACTTCTTGAATAAACGCCGGCTGCCGCTGATTGGTGGTGTTTTGCCACAATCGGTGGAATCTCGACTGGCTTCCCGCTGGGGCTGGCACCTTTGGGTATATGCTACAAAATAGGAGGTCTTTGAGCTTTGAACTTTGAACTTTGAGCTTAGAGCTTTGAGCTTTGAGCTTTGAACTTTGAGCTTTGAACTTTGAACTTTGTACTTGGAGCTTCGTCTCATTAACACCGAGGCTTTAGCCCGGTGACCAAGCATTGCTCTTAGGAGTGGAAACCGTTTTAACGGTTTCTTCCACAATGAGTGATTGCTGACCGCCCGAAACCGTTGAAACGGTTTCACCGTCAAGCACCTAGCTTTCACCACCGGGCTAAAGCCCTGGTGTTAATGAGACCAAGCCCAAGCACAACGTTCAAAGCACAAAGTTCAAAGACCAAAGACCCAAGACCAAAGAACAAAGACCAATCCTTTGAAAAATATCCTTGTAACTGGCGGCGCAGGCTTCATTGGCTCTCATTTGGTGGATCGCCTTTTGTCGGAGACTGCCGTTCGCGTGACCGTGGTGGATGATTTCAACGATTTTTACGACCCGCAAATCAAGCGTGAAAATCTGAAACCGCATCAGCACAACCCAAACTTCCGTCTCTCTGAAGCCGATATTCGTGATAGCGTGGCACTGGAAAGGGTATTCCAGGAAACTAACTTCGATTGCGTAGTACATCTGGCAGCGCGCGCCGGCGTTCGGCCGTCTTTGACCCAACCCCAGCTCTACACGGAAACAAACATCAACGGCACGGTGAATCTGCTTGAACTTGCCCGCCAAAAAGACATTAAGCAATTTATCTTCGGCTCTTCTTCTTCGGTTTATGGAATAAATGCCAAGGTGCCATTCAGTGAGGAGGATCCAATTCGCCGCCCGATTTCCCCGTATGCCGCAACTAAGGCTGCGGGAGAGTTGCTCTGTCACAGCTACTCACATTTATATGGGCTTCGTTGTGTATGTCTGCGATTCTTTACTGTTTATGGACCGCGACAGCGTCCCGATCTGGCGATTCATAAGTTTGCGAGCCTCATTAGCCAGGGGAAACCCATTCCAGTCTTTGGCGACGGAAGCAGCAGACGCGATTACACCTTCGTCAGTGACATCATAGACGGCGTGCGCGCGGCAATAGATTATTCGGCAAGCGAATACGAAGTCATTAACCTTGGAGAGTCACGCACTGTGACGCTTTCGGAACTGATAGGTTTATTGGAAAAAGAGTTAAGCAAGAAAGCCATTGTTGATCGGCAACCGTCGCAGCCGGGAGATGTACCGCAAACGTTTGCGGCTATCGACAAGGCCAGAAGCCTGCTTAAGTACGAACCCAAAATCGAAATTGAGTCGGGCCTGCATCGGTTTATTCAATGGTTCCGGCAGCGTGCGAGATAGTCTACAATGATGTTGATAGTCTCCGGTTGCCTGCCGGAAGTAAGCTCGACTGATCAATGTCCAGCACTGCAGAAATTGTAAGTAAGCCGTTGCCGCAAGAGATGCAGCAGCACACTTACTCGATCATGTACAAGGTCGAGGGAGTGCACTGGTGGTTTGTCGGCCGCCGGCGCATCATTGCGAGCTTTGTGGCACGGATTATCGATAGTTTGCATAAGGACCGGCCGCGCATCTTAGACGTGGGTTGCGGCACCGGAGCGAATCTCGAACTACTGGGACAGTTTGGGTTGGCGGAAGGCGTGGACGTTTCAGCTCAGGCACTCGACTTTTGCCGCGCTCGGGGATTGGTGGAGGTGCAACAAGGCGAGGCTGAGCAATTGCCCTGTGAGGACCAGTCGTTCGATCTCGTAACGGGTCTCGACGTAGTCGAGCATCTTGATGACGATCTCGCTGGTCTGCGCGAAATGCATCGGGTTCTGCGGCCGGGGGGTTACGCCCTCGTCTTTGTGCCGGCATTCATGTTTCTTTGGGGCGTGCAGGACGATATTAGCAATCACCGGCGCCGTTATACGCTTCGCGGTCTCGAGCGGGTCATGCGCGAAGCGGGATTTGAGGTGGAAAGGACCAGTTACGTGAACATCACTTTCTTCGTCCCAATCCTTCTGGGCCGCTTACTCATGCGCCTTACCGGATTTCGACCGGCCTCGGAAAATAATCTAACACTGAAATCACTAAATGGCGTCCTGGGAAGGATCTTTGGGGGAGAGAGCTTCGTTTTGGAACACCTGAACTTTCCTTTTGGGGTTTCTATCATTTGTGCAGCACGCCGCCGAGAATAAGGGGGCACATCATTTTCCCGCGAGTATCAAAACGGCTGCGATGAAAGTTGTCGACGAAGAAGAGACTGTAAGACGGCGCCGTACCGGCCTTGCGGCGCCGGCAATCGAGGCGCCGGACATATCCGTTTTCCTTCCCGTCTACAATGAAGAGCCCAATCTGCTTCCCCTGCATGCGAAACTGGATGAAGCGCTTAGGCCTCTCGGCTGTTCAGCTGAGATTATCTACGTTGATGATGGTTCCAGTGACAATAGCCTGAAGGTTTTAAAAGAGTTGGCGAGCCACGATCAGCGGGTACGGGTAGTTGCCTTGCGTCGCAACTATGGCCAAACGGCTGCGATGGCCGCTGGTATTGATGCCGCTCGTGGCAAAGTCTTGATTCCAATGGATGCAGACCTGCAGAACGATCCTGCGGATATCCTGCGCTTACTAAAGAAACTCGAAGAGGGATACGACGTGGTCTCTGGCTGGCGCAAAGACCGCAAGGACAAGCTGTTAACACGCAAAATTCCTTCAATGATTGCGAACAAGCTGATCTCCTGGATCGGCGGTGTGCCGCTTCACGACTACGGCTGCTCCTTAAAGGCCTACCGGTGTGAATCCTTGCAGGATGTCCGGCTGTATGGCGAAATGCACCGCTTCATTCCCATTTATGCCTCATGGGCGGGCGCACGCGTTTCAGAGATTCCTGTCGAGCATCATCCGCGGACGATGGGCAAATCGAAATATGGACTGTCACGAACCCTGAAGGTTGTGTTCGATCTAATGACCATCAAGTTCATGGCATCGTACCAGACAAAGCCGATCTACGTTTTTGGCTCATTCGGAATGTTGGCATTCGCGATCTCGTTATTGGGAGGACTCTACGCAGTTTTCCTGAAGCTGTTCCATCGAGCGGATTTTGTGCAAACCCCATTACCGATTCTCGCAATTGTGATGTTTGCGGTCGGCATTCAGTTTTTACTGATGGGGTTGCTGGCTGAGATGCTCGTGCGCACCTATCACGAATCGCAGGCCAAGGCGATCTATGCTGTAAGGGAGCGGGTTGGATTTGATTCGTGAAAGATCTGGTCTTTCAGCCTTGTACTTTGTAGGGGCGGCACTCTGTGGCCGCCCCCGTGTTGAAATCGGAATATGCTCTATTGAACCCGAAGGGCGGCCACAGAGTGCCGCCCCTACAAAGTACAAAGCTCAAAGTTCAGCGCTCAAAGACCTAAGACCAAACTCTTACCATGTGCGGAATTACCGGTTGGGCCACTTTAGATTCACGCAAACCGCCTCCCGAGGGCGCTCAGGACCTGTTGCATGCGATGTGCGAGCGCATGGTCCATCGTGGTCCCGATTCGGAGGGGTTTATGATTTCCTCAGGCGTGGCCTTGGGAATGCGACGCCTCGCCATAATTGATTTGGTTACCGGAGAGCAGCCTGTTTTCAATGAAGACCAAACTGTCGCCGTCATTCTCAACGGAGAAATCTACAACTATCGCAGCCTGCGGGTTGATCTGGAAAGACGTGGCCACTCTTTCAGAAGCGAATCCGACACCGAGGTATTGCCTCACTTGTATGAAGTGTATGGGGACGAAATGGTCCAGCACCTTAATGGCATGTTTGCCTTTGCCTTGTGGGATTTGAAACGCCACAGACTGCTCATTGCACGGGATCGGTTTGGTGAGAAGCCGCTGTACTGGGGGGTTTTTGATAACACTCTCCTGTTTGCTTCCGAACCCAAAGTTCTGCTCGCGCATCCAGCAGTCAAGACATCGCTTAATTTTCAGGCCCTAAGACAGTACCTCTCATTTGATTATGTCCCTGCGCCACTCTCGATTTATCAGGGCATTCATAAACTGCCTGCTGCCCATATATTGACACTGGAAGATGAACAAATAGAAACAAAAGCTTATTGGCGCCTGAGCTATCAGAAACAGGTGCCCATGCCAAGTGAATCGGATGCTGCCGAGCAGTTGCAGGAATTGTTGGCAGATTCCGTTCGTATGCGTCTGGTCTCAGATGTTCCGTTGGGAGTACTGCTCTCGGGCGGCATTGACTCGTCCGCCGTGACCGCACTAGCAGTACGCGCCTCATCAGACCCCGTAAAGACATTTTCGATTTCTTTTGCCGAGGCGTCATTTGATGAATCGTCCTATGCTCGTGCGGTGGCGAAATTTCTCGGTACCGACCATCATGAAGAACGTTTGAGTGCAAATCTCGCCGCGAATCTCGTGGGGGAGATCGGCTCGTGGATGGACGAACCATTCAGTGACCCATCATTGGTGCCCACCTATTTGCTATCTCGATTTACCAGAAAGCACGTGACAGTGGCGCTGGGTGGCGACGGCGGGGATGAACTCTTCGCAGGTTACCCGATGTATCGTGGCGTTCGGTGGGCCGACTTTTATTCGCGTTTACCGCTGGCGCTAAAAAGGGGCCTGATCGAGCCGCTGGTGAGGCTCTTGCCGGTGAAGACTAAAAATCTTTCGTTTGACTTCAAGGCCCAGCGATTCATTACCGGAGCGAAATACGATCCGGTAACCCGTCACCACGTTTGGTTTGGCTCTTTTACGCCGGACGAGCAACTGCGATTGCTGGCTCCCGATGTTTTGGCAGCAAGTGAGGGTGATATCTATCTGCAGGCGAGGCAAATGCTCGCAGCGTGCGATGCCAAAGACATGGTGGAACAGATGCAGAACCTCGATACCAGACTCTACCTTGCCGAGGACATTCTGACCAAGGTGGATCGTGCGAGTATGGCTGTGTCTCTGGAAGTACGCGCTCCTTTCCTGGATCCACGAGTCGCGGAATTCGCCGCATCCTTACCGGCAAACTACAAACTCAAGGGTCAGAAGACGAAGCACATTTTGAAGCGAGCGGTTGCCAACCTTTTGCCACCGTTTGTGACGCGGCGCGGCAAGAAAGGATTCGGTGTGCCTGTGGCTGAATGGTTAAAAGGCAAGCTGCGACCGCTGGCCCGCGACCTCTTGTCCCCTGAACGTGTGCGAAGGGCGGGAGTATTCAATTCGGATTACGTCACGAAGCTGCTGGACGAACACGAACGTGGCGCCGCAAATCATCGAAAGCTGTTGTGGACTCTCCTGATGTTTGAGCTTTGGCACGAGAGCTTTGTGGAGACTCCCAGAAGGATAGAAACGTCGGTAAGCAGTAAGCGATGAGCTGCATTCAAGCTGAGTAAATTTGCAGGTCGGGAAGGGGGCAGTCGTCAGTTTCAAGGTTCGGTAAATTCAAGGCGCCCCCGCTCAAGTCTCAGAGGCTTCATCGTCGAATCAATCAGTCAATGTAATTTACGGCTGAGGCTTGAGTGATAGTGTAAGCACTGGCATTCAAGGTTGAGCGGGGGCGCCTTGAATTTACCGAACCTTGAAACTAATGACTGCCCCCTTCCCAACCTGCAAATTTACTCAGCTTGAATTGTCCCGTCGCAACTAAAGATTCCTCAGAGTTTTCACGATTACGGACCACAGTTCGCCACCGTGCTAAAGCGCCGGTGTTAATGAGATATCATGCAGCGCGATTTTGAATCCGCTTATGAGGTGCTGTTTTCATGGTGTCAAAAGCGCAATTTTGCTGGGTACGATCCATTTGATGCGCTGAATAGTCGCCTCTTTCAGGCTACGCCTCTGAAATATTCCTCACTCGCAAGGTTTGCCTGGACGCAAGTAGTAAAACGTTCGCCCCTCAACCTCCGTCGCCTGGCTCGAGTTCCACCAGAGCAAAATCCAAAGGGCATTGCTCTGTTTTCGCTAGCGGCCTTAGCCAACTATCGCAGGACCCGCACTAAAGAAAACGAAATTGACCCGCGGGAACTGCTGGACGATCTGGTGGCCATGCAACTCAGCGGGTGGAGTGGTGCTGCCTGGGGTTATAACTTTGACTGGCAGAGCCGGACCTTCTTTGCTCCTCGCGGAACGCCTATGATCGTTCCGACTGCTTTTGCGGTTCGGGCGCTGGTAGAAGCGAGCCTCCTTTTTCCTGATGAAAATTATCTAAGTATTGCGCGCAGCGCGTGCGATTTCATTCTTCAGGATTTGCAGCGCAGCCATGAAAGTAAGACAGAGATTTGTTTCAGCTATTCACCAAATAGTCTGACACACATTTACAACGCGAGTTTGCTGGCTGCTGAAGCACTCGCTCTCGTAGGTGGTGTCACCAAAGAACAAACGCTTTGCGAATTGTCCCTGCGGGCTGCTGAGTTTGTTGTACAGCAGCAGCGAGAGGATGGCGCCTGGACCTATGGGGCAGCGAAGAGTCAACGCTGGATAGACAATTTTCACACGAGTTTTGTATTGCTCTCTCTCGCCAAAATTATGGAACGATGTCCGGGTGGCCAAGTGGTCCGTTTTAAGCGATCGTTGCAGCGTGGCTATGATTTCTGGCGAACTTCCTTCTTTCTTGCGGACGGATGGCCGAAATACTACGATGACAGACTCTATCCCGCAGATGCGCATGCAGCGGGGGCGGCAATAGTAACATTCTGCGAATTTCGGGAATTAGACGCCCAGGCACTATCTCTGGCGAGAAAGATTGCGCTATGGTCTATTCATAATCTCCGGGACAGACACGGCTTCTTTTATTACCAGCGCCAGCGTTTTTCGACTGTCTCCACACCTTTCATGCGTTGGTCGGAAGCCTGGATGCTCTACGCGCTGGGACGATTGTTGGAGGTAGAAAATAACCAGCAAAACGCCTGACAATCTAACATGCCAATAGCAACTGATGTGATCTTGGGAGCTGGGGTTAGGATCTTTCAGCCTGAATTAGTGAATCTGTATGGCTGCACGATTGGCGCTGATACAAAGATTGGCGCGTTTGTTGAGATACAGAAGAATGCCTCAATCGGCGCTCGCTGCAAGATCTCGTCGCATAGCTTCATCTGCGAAGGTGTCACCATTGAAGACGAGGTGTTTGTGGGCCATGGAGTCATGTTCACTAACGACGTTTACCCGCGCGCTGTCAACGATGCCGGCTCCCTGCAGACAGAAGCCGATTGGCGAGTTGTTGAAACATTTGTGAAAAGCCGGGCCTCGATCGGTAGCAATGCAACAATTATTGCTGGCATCGTTATTGGTGAATCTGCGCTGGTGGGAGCCGGAGCCGTGGTGACCAGAGACGTTCCCGATTATGCGATCGTTGCGGGCGTACCCGCACGAATCGTTGGAGATGTACGCGACCGCCCCAAGACAAAGTGACTAGCCTGGGCGGTCTGTCGTAAAAAAGATTTTTCTCGGCGTAATCTCCGCGGCCTCGGCGTCTCGGCGGTGAATGCGGCACAAAACAACTCACCACGAAGACGCAGAGAATACAGAGGGCGCGCAGAGTTGACGTGGTGCCACTAGCAGGCTGCTGAGAAACTAATATACCAAGGTTGGGTGCTGTGAAAACCATCGGGAGCAGATCGTGAAAACGAATAGGAGGAGGGAATTGAAAACTTTGTAGCTATCATAGGTTTGGCCGGTGGGAGATGAGTTCGACAAAAGCATGATCAAAATCGGCGTTATTGGTTACGGCTACTGGGGACCAAATCTGGTGCGCAACTTCATGGAAGCACCCGGCTCCACCGTTGCCGCTGTAGCTGATTTGCGTTCGGAGCGATTGATCCCGTTGCGAAGTCGCTACCCGTCACTGAAAACTGTTCGCGATGCGCAGGAGTTGTTAGCTGATCCCGACATCAATGCGATCGTTATAGCCACGCCTGTATCTTCTCATTACGAACTGGCAATCGCGGCGTTGCGGGCCAACAAACACGTGCTCGTGGAAAAGCCGCTTGCCGCAAACTCGGAACAGGGACTGGAGTTGATAGCTGAGGCGGCTCGACGCGGGTTGGTCTTGATGGTGGATCACACGTTTGTCTATACGGGTGCGGTGCGGAAAATCCGAGAACTCATTGCCAGCGGTGCTTTGGGTGAGATCTATTATTACGACGCGGTGCGGATAAACCTTGGTCTATTTCAGCATGATGTGAACGTTATCTGGGATCTGGCCATCCATGATCTTTCAATCATGGATTATGTACTGCCGTCACGTGCCCTGGCAGTTTCGGCCACTGGTATCAGCAACATTCCCGGCCAGCCAGAAAATGTCGCCTACATCACGCTCTTCTTTTCCAATCCTCAAATCGCGCATGTACACGTGAACTGGTTAACACCGGTGAAAGTGCGACACACGCTAATCGGAGGAAGTGAGAAGATGATTCTCTATGATGATTTGGAGCCCAGTGAGAAAGTTAAGGTTTACGACAAGGGTATCACCGTCTCGCAAAGTCCGGAAGCGGTCTACGAGATGCTCGTGAGTTATCGATCAGGGGATATGTGGGCGCCACGTCTCGACACAACCGAAGCACTGCAAAGAGAAGCGCAACACTTTATCGCCTGTGTCGAGAAAGGAGAGCCGCCGGAAACGGATGGCCATGCCGGACTGAGGCTCGTGCGCATCGTTGAGGCCGCCGAACGTTCGTTGCGCGCGCGCGGACAGTTGGTGGAAATCTGTAACTAACAAAGTACAAGGACCAAGGGATATGCGAAAAGAAGTGCGTATTTTTCTATTGTTTGTACCGCCGGCCCTTTTGGGGATTCTCAATTTGGGCCACCCAGTTGTTGCTCCGCCTGTGTTCGTTGCCGTTCTTCCGCACTTGCCTTGGTGGATAAAACTGCATGTACTTAATTTGATACTGTTTGCAATGCTCGGGCTGGCTGCTTATTTGCTGGTAAAAGACAAGCAAAATTTTGCGGCTAGCCTTAGTAAAATCGCGATTGCTGTTTTCGTACCTTTATACGCAGCATTCGACGGACTCGCCGGCATCGGTACAGGCATCCTGAGCGACTACTCGCGTCAGCTGCCTTCAGATCAAGTTGGGTTAGCGAGCCAGATGATCGATGCCTACTGGTCCAGCTCTGCAATCTACGGCCTCGCCGCCATAGCTTCGATTGCCTGGGTGATCGCTATGATCGCTGCTGCCGTGGCTTTCACCTTCCCAGAGCAACGGCGTCTGGCTGCCATAACAGCTGTCGTTATCTTCGTAATCGGCGGCTGGGCCAGAACAAATCTCTTTTTCGCTGCCGATGGAGTCACCATTAGAGCTGTCTGGTGGCTGGTCACGCTCGGTATGGCTGCTATTATGTTTGCCTTATGCAAGCCGCGCGTACTCGCTGCCTTGTTGGTTCTAGCGGGCGCTCTTTTTGGGGCTGCGCATACTCCCCCGACGGGCCCACTAGGAGTCGCCTGTTTCATTTGCGCAGCAGCTTATGTCGAACTCATATTGAGAAAAAAAGAAGAGGTTCGATCCACCCGAAATTACCAGAACGAACCAGCCGCGACCTGACCGAGCCGCCTTCGCTTGTTTTCCTATCGTTACCTGATGCGCATTTGGGTAGATCTGGCAAACTCTCCGCACGTGCCTCTCTTTCATGCTCTTGCAAGCGAGTTTAGGAACCGGGGGCACGATATTGAGATAACTGCCCGGGAATTTGCGGAAACCGTACCACTCGCCAAAGCTGCCGGACTCGCTGTGCAGGTGATTGGCGGACATGGGGGACGCAACTTATCTGGAAAGGCCGCGAATCTGGTAGGCCGAGCCCGCGCCCTGCGAAATTGGGCCAGCGGCCGCCGTTTCGATTTGGCTGTCAGTCACAACTCCTATTCACAAATTGTGGCGGCCCGGTCGCTCCTCTTACGGACCATTACGCTGATGGATTATGAGCATCAGCCTGCCAATCATCTGGCCTTTCGCCTGGCCTCGCGGATTGTCGTACCGCGCGCTCTTCCTTTAGCAACTTTGCGCCATCTGGGAGGGAAAGACAGCAAAATTAGACGATACCACGGCACAAAGGAAGATGTGTATTTGGCTGATTTTGAGCCGGATCCGCACTTCCCGGAACGGTTAACTGAGCTTGGAATAAGCGGTGAGGATGTGCTGGTAGTCGTTCGTCCACCGGCCAGCGAGGCAATTTATCACCGCTTTGAAAACATACTATTCGACTCGCTGCTGCAACGGTTGTGCGGACTTGCTTCGGTGAAAATTATTCTGCTTCCGAGAAATGCTGCACAACGTGAGTCCTATCAATTGAATCAGAGATTAGTTTTACCAAAGACTCCACTTAATGGAGCGGATCTGATTGCCTCTAGTGATCTGGTTATCAGTGGCGGTGGCACGATGAATCGCGAAGCTGCAGCGCTGGGCGTTCCCGCCGCAACCATTTATGCAGGTAAGTGGGCGGCTGTCGATCAAGAACTGGTGCGAGAGGGGCGCCTTACGAGACTCTGCACAACTGATGACCTGGCCCTTTTGCCTATCGGCAAAAAGGCAGTTGCCCGTGCGCGCCGCGCTGGACATGTACGCTCAGAAGTGGCAGATCTGATACTCGAGTCTTGAGCTGGACATCTTCTTCAGGTGGAAAAGGCTGGAAGCGTGAGAGCTGAACGGCAAAGAGTGCGCATCATCCAGGCGAGCAACGTACGTGTTCCCGGACGGGTCCCCTGGTGGATGATGCCTTCAGTGAAGGCGACGCTAATCGTAACAGATATAACGATCGCCATCTCATCATTTGTAGCGGCATTCGCTTTGCGAGACGGGTCGACAATTCTCCTTCGGATCAGTGGAGGAAGTTATAGCTGGAGCCAGGGGTTCGCTCCCTATGCCACGTTGCTGCCGTTCGTAATTCTAATAAGACCGTTAACCCTTAGTTATTACGATCTGTATCGGTTGCGTGGCGAATTTTCGTTCCTGGATGATGGTATTAGAGTTTTCAAAGCAACGGCGATCGCCTCACTTTTGATTACCGCAGCCGCATTCTTGTATCGCGGTGGCTTTCAATACCGCGCCTTTTCTTATGCTCGCAGCATCTTTGTGCTCGATTTTATCCTCGCCTTTGTCAGTACTGAGACCGCGCGGCTGATCATGCGAAGAGTCCAGACCCTGTTGCGCGATCACGGTATCAATCTTATTCCGACTCTCGTGGTCGGCCGTGGCGCGGAAGCGAGCCTTTGCATCAACGAAATGCGCGAGCGACCTTCGCTCGGTTATCGGGTAATCGGCTTTGTTGAAAGTGGCTCCGTGGACGGGAAGGGCCTGGAGACCTACGAGGGCGTGCCCGTTATAAGTGATCTTCGGGGGTTGCCGGAAGCCATTCGCGATTCCGGCGCTAACGAAGTGATAATCGCCGATCCGCAGGTCAATGGCGACGCGCTCTTTGAAGTAATGATGCGCTGTGGCCGGCGGCGTGGCGTGGAATTTCGTATCGCCCCGAACCTTTTTAACTGCCTGCCGCGCAAAACAGAGATTGACCAGATAGGCGCCTTGCCAATGATTCGGCTGTTTCGTGAGCCGCTGTCCAATTCCGCTCGCGTCCTCAAACGGATCTCAGACCTCGTCATTGCCGCAGCCACTATGGCGCTCTTTTTCCCTCTCTGGCTGGTAATTGCGGCACTGATTAAATTGGATTCCAAAGGCCCAATACTTTACACGCAGGAACGAGTGGGAATGGATGGGCGAATTTTTCTGGTTTATAAGTTTCGTACCATGCACGTAGGTGTCGATCACAAGCCGCACTGGGATTATCAGCAGAAGTTCATTGCGGGACGCGCGGAGGCCAACCTCGGTGATATCGAACGCCCGGCTTACAAGCTGCAGAACGACCCACGCATTACGCGTATTGGTCGAGTGCTGCGGCGCCTCAGTCTCGACGAAATTCCGCAGCTGCTTAATGTATTGCTGGGCGACATGAGTATTGTGGGACCACGTCCGCCCATTCCTTACGAAGTGGAAGCTTATGAACTCTGGCATCGGAAACGCCTGGACATGAAGCCTGGTCTAACCGGACTTTGGCAAGTCTCCGGACGCAATCGTCTGCCTTTCGAGGAGATGGTGAAGTTGGACCTCTTTTATATCGAAAACTGGTCTTTGCTCCTTGATTTGAAGATCATTTTGCGGACAACGCTGGCCGTCTTCCACGGCGATGGCTACTAAAACTACAATCCGGTTAGGGCCAGCTCCAGCAACAGCACCTTCTTAATTCCCTTGTAGAGAGGCTCGATCTCACAGTTCTCAGTCAACGCATGCGCGTCACTGCATGGTCCAGCGCCCGTAGAGATGGAGGGAATGCCTTGCAGGAGCGCCGCGCTGGAGTTGTTTGATCCCGTGGGAGTGATTGGCGGGTCGAAACCCATAGCGCGGTGCACCGCCTCGGCGAGCTTCACCAGTTTCGAATCCTTATTACCGGGAATTGCAGCCACCGGAGAGGAAGAGATGAGTTCCGTTTTGGACGTGGTGGCGCTACGTTTTGCTTCTTCCTGCAGAATAGCCGCAATCTGTTGCTCGAGTTCCGTGATCACTTTAGTGCTGGTGGACCGCAGATCCACTGTAAACCAGGCATCGGAGGCTTTGGCGTTCACTACTTCCGAGCCGCCCAGCATGCCGATGTTCAGATGCGACGAAGGATTTGTAGGAACCTTAAGTTTGTAAATACGAGCAATGGCCCGCGCCAGCGGCAGCGTCGCCGAATAAGGGGGCGTACGCGAACGAGTGTGACCTCCTGGTCCAATGAAATGGTGGCGATACCAATTTATGCCAATTCCTGCATAAGTGAAGCCTTCGTATCCGCCATCGAGGGCCACATAGTAGTTAATCTTGTCCTTATTCTCTTTTACAAAAGTCTTGGCCCCCGTTAACCCGGTTTCCTCGTCAGTGGTAAAGACGAATACCAGATCACCTTTCGTTTTCAACAGCGCCTCATCGAGGGCCCGAATGGTTGCCAGTAGCGCTTCGATATTGCGAGTGTCGTCACCTATTCCGGGCGCGTAAACCATCCCATTCTTCACGGTGGCTTTGATCTTCAGACCCGGTTGAAAGACTGTATCCATATGCGCATCAAAAACACAGACTGGTCCGCCACCCGTCCCTTTGCGCACCGCAATCAGGTTGCCCGCTGAATCGAAGTGGATATTCTGCAAACTGCTGTACTGGTGTAAAACCTTCTCCAAATATGCGGCCCGCTGTCGCTCCTGGCGCGATGGCGCATTGATCTCCGTAATCGCTATCCATTCCTTTAGGATGTCCGCTTTTGTTCGATCAATATATTCATTGGCAATCTTGACCTGTGGTTGCTCCTGCAGTGACTTGACCTGGTCCATGTACACCATTGGCTGTTGAGCGTTAACCAGGTGGCCCCCGGCAGACAAAGCAAAAGCAAACGCCAGGAAAAGCACGAGTCTCCGCATGGTATTTCCTCTTTAATGGAATATAGTAGAGCGGAACAGACACATTCTAATCACCGTCGCATGATACGCGAAACACCTTAGCTAAAGCATGTACACAAACAGAAGCATTGATCGGAACGATGGCAGGAATGGTCATGAGCAACGGGCTAATGAGGTTATGGGGAGCGCAATGGCCAGATGGATTGACAGACTCATTGTTGTCTCTCTATTTCTGTTCGCCGCCTTTGCATCACACTCGATTGCCGCAACGCAGACGGCCTGGGCCTTGGGAATGCTTTTATGGCTTGCACGTTTTACCTGCTATCCGCGGCCCAGACTCTCACGGACCACCGTGGATTATGCATTGTTCGGCTTTTTTCTGCTGAGCGGCATTTCTGCATTTGCTTCGTACGAGCCTCTGGTTTCCATCGGCAAATTGCGTGCTGCGAGTCTCTTCACAATTGTTTACCTCTTTGCGGAAAACATTCCTTCACGTCGTGTGCTGCGATTGCTGGTGCTTACGTTGGTTGTCTCGTGCATGGTCAATGTGCTCTATACGATCGGCGAACGCATTGTGGGTCGAGGTGTAAAGGTCCAGGGCGTAAGCGCAGCCAGTCCGCTCGCCAGCGCCGCTCTGAACGCGCGGCAGAAAAGCCACTCGGTACCGATAACTGACGGCGACACTCTGTTGCAGGTGGATGGTCGACCGCTCAGAGACACGATTGATCTTATTAGCACGCTTGGTTCACTCGAACACACCTCGGCGTTAATCAAGATCTATCGTACAGAATGGGTGGCAACTCTGGCTGTCCCGCGGGGGCGGCTGTTGCCCGGGGATACTCCTGAAGCTCAACTGGGCATCAGCAGCTGGTCTCGAGGCCGGGATTGGCGGGCCTCTGGCTTTTATGGGCATTACATTACCTACGCGGAAGCGTTGCAGTTAATTATGGCCCTGGCGGTGGGATTATTTGTGAGTTCGCCAAGCAAACGAAGTTGGCCCGCGGCGCTGATCGGGCTCACCATTGCGGGAATGATCGTGGCTCTGCTGTTAACGGTCACACGAGCGTCATGGGTTGGCTTCTTACTGGCAACGGCTCTGATAGTGTTTCTGGGAAGCGGCCGACGCATGCTTTTTATTATCGGCGGTCTTGCGGTGCCGCTGGTACTCGCTGGTCTGTTTCTGCTTGGTGAGAAACGGAAAGTCTCTTTTTTCGACCGGCGTGACGATTCAACCGTTTGGCGGGAGACGGTCTGGCGCCAGGGATTTCAACTACTGGTGAGCAAGCCGCGCCACTTGCTTGTTGGCGTGGGAATGGATTCCATCAAAGGTCACTGGCGGGAATGGGGTTTGTTTGACAATGGCCGCATGCCGCTCGGGCACATGCATTCCAATCTTCTGCAGCTTGGCCTGGAGCGGGGTCTTCCTGCGCTCATGGTCTGGCTTACGCTGCTGGTCTTGTACGGTCGCACGCTTTGGGGACTTCTTAGGAGAGCTCCCGGCAACCACGCGCCGGCCGCGTCTGCCCACGACCGGAAACAGGGTAAGCACCGTGGTGGGGCAATTGAAAATGGCGACAACGAAGGTCGTTGGGTCGAACAGGGCCTGGTGCTTGGTGCTCTTGGTGGGCTGGCAGGGTTTTTCGTGAGCGGTCTGGTCCATTACAACTGGGGCGACTCCGAAGTGGTAATGATCTTCTATTTCATTATGGGATTAAGCCTTGGATTAGCGAAACTTATCAACCAGACAAAGCCACAGAGCAAAACGACCTGAAGATGTAATATCAAGGGCAAATCCGCGAATTTGGATTCCCGTCCGAATCTCCGGATCGCGACCTCCCTGTCGCGACCACGTATAGCCACGTTAAACATCTCTGTTGAAAGCACTTAGAGAATCTTTCGTCTCACGGCATATTTCTTGCGGTTCCCGACCTCGGTAGCGGACACCTGCTATTCGAAGAACATTAGGAAACGGTCCTTCTCAGGAATTTTCTTAGTTTCATCAACCTAAAGCAAGAACGAACCCGGACTGAATCTGAGCCCGATTTTGCGGGGGCTTCAGTGGATTCAACGACTCGGACGTCAGGACAACAGGAGACCCACCTATGACATACGGAATTCCACAAGTGAGGGTTCTAACAAGGGCCCTTTTCTTTAGCGTTACAATTTCGGCCTTAATTTTTGTCTTTAGCCTTCCCGCGTTCGCCCAGGCGACTACGGGAACGTTGCGGGGCACGGTAACCGATCCGAATACACAACCAGTGGCCGGAGCAAGCGTGACGGCAAAAAACCAGGGAACTGGCGTTGAGAGCGGAAGCTTTACAACCAGTGACCAGGGAATCTACGTGATTTCGAATTTACTTCCTGGTACCTACACGGTTACGGTCGCATCGACGGCCGGCTTCAGCAAACAGGTCGTTACATCCGTTAATGTGGGACTCGGCCAGGTGACTGATCTTCCAATCTCGTTAACTGTCGGCGCGCCTACGGAAGTCGTCACGGTTATGAGTTCGGGCGAAGAGGTGATCAACCGAGATCAGTCACAGATCGCGAGCATCTTTGAAACTCGCAAAATCGAAGAATTGCCTTCAAATGGAGCGGGAGGCGGGCTGGATACTTTGGCTCTATTGGCTCCGGGCGTCGTTGCATCTCGCAATAGCGGCGTAAACACCGACGGTGTCGGACTCTCTGTCAATGGCAATCGCGGCCGCTCAAACAATTTTCAGATCGATGGTTCGGATAACAACGATCTCAGTATTGGCGGCCCTTCATTGTTTGTGGACAATGCAAGCCAGGTGCAGGAGTATCAAGTCATCACCAACAATTTCTCAGCTCAATATGGCCGTAATCAGGGTGCAATCGTAAATATTGTAACCAAAGCCGGCACCAACGAGTTCCATGGAGACTTGTTCGAGTATCATCAAAACTGGAAGCACCTGAGCAGCCTTAATAATATTGAGAGGCGCAGTGGCAAGGAGTCTCCAAATCAAAACCTTTATAACGCTTTCGGGGGAACTGCTGGCGGGCCAATCTGGCTACCCAAATTCGGCGAGGGAGGCAAATCGATCTGGAAGGGTAAGGACCGGGCGTTCTTCTTCTTTAGCTACCAGGGCGTGCGAAATCCGTTAACTACAACCTTACGCGCAGCTTCTCCTACGCTGGCCATTTTGAAATCAGAATTCCCACGTCTATTAGCGACCTTTCCGGGCAATAATGTTATCAACGCGATAACTACGCTGAGCCCATTTGCAGCTGACAATGTAGGCTCCGTTCACCCGCGAACGGATGTAGGATCCTCAAAGACGATTTATGTGAACCCCACTAACAATGCTGTTTCCTCAACGCCTGCTGCTGGATTCCTGGGACCATTTCTTGGCAGTGGCGGTCCGTATGATGTAATTAACTTGAACGGCAATCTCTTCCAGGCTGCATTTGCTGAGCGCGATATTCAGCAACCGTATACTGAGAATGAATGGAGTACGCGGTTCACGGTAAAGGTGACGGAGAAGGACAACATCGATTTTCGATATCTGAAACAAACACAGATCTTCTTTAATAACGGCGCGGCGACCAATGGGTTTACGTATGACGTTCCGGCGACTAGCAAAAACCTGGGTGGCACCTGGACACGCCAGATCTCCAACTCCATGGTCAACGAATTTAAAGCAACCACTCAGAATTTGGATGTTCTCTTCGGTGGGGCGAACTCAAGTTACGGCGTTTTCGCCGTTCCAGTTCCGTCAGACATTGGTAATGCGATAGCAAGTATCACTTTCCCCGGGATTGTGGGCGTTACAAAGACTTCAACAGCTATGGCCACCATTGGACCACCGACCAATATTCCCCAAGGACGACTGGTTAAGGTGTACCAGGTCGCCGACACGCTGAACTATACTCATGGGCTACACAGCTTGGTCTTCGGTGGGGAATATAAGCACTTGCTAAATGACGTGCCATTTCTCCCGCTTTACAATGGTCAGTTTGTATACAGCAACTCAGCTACAGCTTCAGCTGCCACTCGCCTAATTAATAACGCTCCTTCAACAATCTCTCTCACAGCCGGTAACCCAATTACCAAGTATACTGAGAACGATCAGTATTATTTCGTGCAGGACGACTTCAAGATTAAGTCAAACCTAACGCTGAACCTCGGCATTCGTTACGAATATACCGGCCAGCCAATTAACGTGCTGAACGACATTACCACTGCTCGTGAAAGCAATGCTGCCACGGCCTTCTATGTATCGTCGTTGCCGCTGAGCGTACGCACTGTTCCACGAGTGCCGGTGGACAAGAATAACTTTGCGCCACGCGTGGGATTCGCTTATACGCCCCACTTCTGGAAGAGCTTCCTGGGCGAAGACGCAACAGTAATCAGAGGCGGTTTCTCCATCGCCTACGATCCCGCGTTCTATAATATCTTGTTGAATGTACAGAACGTGGCGCCATACGCCGCCGCAATTTCTTTATCAACTTCAAACGCATTGGGCTCAGATACCACATCGCCACTACCATTTCCAACAAATCCTGTGGGTAACAATATTCAAGCTATCGCCTCGGCTACAGGCGTATTGCCGCTCGGTAAGTTGGATCCACGTTACCTGTCTCAAACAACCGTTGCGGCTGACTTCCGCTCGCCATATTCTGAGCAGTTTTCCTTCGGAATTCAGCGTCAGGTTAATCGGAACAATGTGTTTGAGGCCCGTTATGTTGGGACTCACGGTGTTGGCTTGTTCCAAAGTATCAACGATAACTTCTTGATTCGACCGCTGGTAAATGGGTTTTCCCGCAGCCGGACTACAACCGTCAATGGCGTGGCTACCACTACCACTGTTAGTTTTCCGTCCTTTGCCTCGTTACTGCCACCAGGCACTGCAGCGCAAGTCTGCACAAACGATGCAACGACACCGTTCGTCGATGAGTCCACATGTAACGGACGACAAAAGCGGCAAGCTGGTATCACCACAAGAGCAAATACGGCGCAGTCGATCTACCACTCACTGCAAACACGATACAGTGGCCGCTTCTTGAAGAACTCGCTTAGCCTCAATGCCTCATACACCTGGAGCAAGACCATTGATAATGCGAGCGAGATCTTCGCCTTTGCCGATATTGGCTCGGCAAACGCGCAGAACCCGTTCTGCATTACGCAGTGTGAGCGGTCGTTGTCAAACCTTGATCGGCCACATGCTTTCTCCATGAGCTACATCTATGATGTGCCATTCATGAAAGAACAGCATGGATTCGTGGGCCATTTGTTGGGTGGTATCCAACTGAACGGCGTTTACGTGTTAACAAGCGGTAATCCCTATACACCGGCCGAAAATACTAACGCCTTTTACGGTCTGGGAAATACTTATTTAACCGCGGGGGACCGTCCGTTTGTGGGTAACGCAAATGCCGACCCGACGCAAGTTGGTATCAGCCAAATCGACGCGTTCTTTATTCAAGGCGCTCCGATACCAACCAACTTGAATGGGTTTTACAACCTGACGACTCACAACCTGACAGGCCAGTGGGTTGCGGTCTCTCCCAGCGATGTGAACCTGATCATCAATGGGCCAGGCGCGGCGAAGATTTTCGGTACACCGTTCGGCACCATGCCTCGTAACTACCTGCGCGGCCCCAAACTCAATCAGCTGAATGCCAGTATTTTCAAGAACACCAAAATTGGTGAAACCGTCGTGGTGCAATTCCGCGCGGAAGCATTCAATGTATTGAATCACCCAAATCCTGGATACGGTGTTAATACGGTCACTGGCAACTACATACCGAACATCGTACCGGAGAATGCGGGTGTGACGGGTGCTGGCTTTGCCGACTTTCACGATATCACTATGGGCCGACGGGTGGTCCAGTTTGGCTTGCGGCTGAAGTTCTAGTGATAGCCATTCACAAACTTCAAAAGGGAGAGCCGGTTTGGCTCTCCTTTTTTAATGGCAGGGCGGCAGAATTGTAGGGGCGTCCCTCAGTGGGCGCCCCATTCATGTCTACCTGTTACTCAAGAAGGGGCGCCCACCGAGTGACGCCCCTACAATTCTGCCTTTTATCTGCGTGGCCAGCTTTTAGTTGATCACAGTGAAGTCGATGCTGTGCGACATTGTTTGAGATTTCTTGTCGGCCAGTGTGTCCGTAATGACTAACGTCAATAAATAGCGGCCAGGTAGAACTTTGGAGAGGCCCAACTGCCCCATCTTGGTGACCGAAGCATTCCCGTCGCTCTCTACAGCTTGCTCAGGTTCACGAAACAGCACCTTATTGCCTTGACTGATGATCATTTGAGAACGAAGCTGCGGCTTGCCATCCTTTATTTTGGGGTTGTAAATCATCGCTAAATAGCGCAGATCCTGGTTGCGACGAAGCTCTCGCAAGGCGAGCAATGGCAATGGCTTTTTATCATGAGACTCCACGGCGAAGAGAAACAGACTACTCATAGCCAACTTGCCCTTGGTCAGGTCAGGTATTTCAAGATATTTCGAGAATGTCCCTAAATTGCCAGAACTCGCGTCACGGACCACGGCGCGCACTTGATAGTAATCCGGCGGCAGCTCAGTGCTGGCTGAATAAGTCAGCCCTTCCCGCCGCGCCCGTTCATAATTTTCTCTGGTAAGATCAAGGTTAACCGTCTCGCTAAAACCTCCCCGTCTGCGACCCACCTGGTCAAAGACAAAGCCCACCACATCAAGAGAGACTCTATATTTGCCGTCGACTTCAGTGAAGCGCAACTTGCCAGCGTTTATGAGCATGTGAATATCGACCGCAGTTTTTCCCTGCTGCTGCAGTTTGACTGCAACGTTTGGCGTGATGTCGATTTCTGCCCTAGTTAATGGGGAACGGGCAGCAGCAGCAATCTCTTCTTCTTTGGTGCGTGGTCCCCCAGTTATCTCCGTACGAGCCAGGTATCGTTGATGATTGTAGACCTTAGCTCCGCTCCGCCTGACTTTTACTTCCAGTTTATGGAATTTGCTGTCGAATTTTTCGGCAGGTGTATAGGCCAGACTGTAGTAGCCATTGCTGCGCGCAAGGATCTTATCCAGTCCTGCGTCGAAGTTATTCGTATTTACTATGGAAACCCCTCCTGTATAGCCTGCCACCGTGCTTAAGCTCAAATGCTCGGAACCACCGGCCAAGAGGGACCCAAAAGCCGCCTGGTCTAAAGCCCCACCTCGGCCAAATGTCAAATCATTGGCATCGTTACCACCCAGGGCACTTCTAGCTGGTGTAGCTTGAAAACCGACGACACCCGGGGAAGCCCTCAAGCCACGAGGATCAAGAGTGTTCACGACCACGCCGGCACGAAAGGCATTGTCGGTTAAAAGATTTAGCAGATAGTTAACGTCAGAGTAGCCTGCTTTACTTGCCTCAAAAATCGGAATGCCACCCGAAATCAGCACCAAACTCTTACGTCCGGGAATTTGCCTCAAACTGTCCATTACAAAGTTTGCTGTGCTCAGGGCTGATAGGCCTCGGAAATAGCGAACTACCTCATCATTGGTACTATAAATTTCGGGCGCCTCAGGTTGTTCGGCAGTAGGCGAGTCTGCGGCCGGCGCGGAGATCGGGTTTACAACCTTAGGGTCATCAGGAACCTCTGACGCCGCATAGGGATGCAGAGTTACTCTTATCAAGGCGATGGCTCGTCGCAATAATTGGCGATCAGTCGTGAATTGTTGCAGCAGTCCTTTGCCCCCGACCACTCGCACGATGGCCACAAGATCGCCCTGGCGCATTTTGTTGTCGACAAAATCCAGAAGCATCTTCCGTACTGCGGGCAAATCCTCAGACTGCATGGTCAAATCGTCTACGACAAAAGCGAACACCCGCTTTAGGTCTTTGGAAGAGAGACCCGTGTTTCCCACGGGTTCGACAAAGCGCGGGACCGCCGATGGCGTCCCTTCCGAGCGTCTTTCGTTTTCGGGGCTTACAAACTCCATGAACCTGACATCTTGTTTTTTTCCGTTGTCGTAGAGCTCAAAATCCTCAAGCTTGAGATCCGGAATAATGGCCTCGCTTTTATCTGTCACGACCACATCCGTCTGTACCAGGTTAGTGGTGATTCGCAAAATATCGTCCGGCGTCGGTTCTTGAGGCTGTTGTGGTTGCTGTGGATTTTGCGCCAGGAACATCGCCGAAAGTAGGCCTATCAGAAAAGAAGCAGTTATCGTTCTCATTTTTAAGTCCTATTTCAATACAGCAGCCTGAGGGCTGATTTGTAGCAGATGCCAGCGCTGGAAAGTATTAATTGGTTCATTGGGAAGGATACGAACGTACGCTGTTTGCAGGTAAAGTCTTTCGGGGTTCGGCCACTCTAAACGAACAATTGGATTAAACGAAGCCGGCAATCTCGTTTGCTGAGATGGAGTATCACGTTCTTTTGCATCGCCGACCTTTTTTTGCTGAACTTCGCTCTTTTGCGTGTGGCTGGCAGTTTTTTGTTCGTATGCGACCGAGGCTGTAATCAGGGCCTCGCGCAAGGGGATGCTGGCCTGCGTTGGTTTACTGGTTGCAGCATCGTAGATCGCTACATCGCTCTCAAACGCAGTCGCCACCTTTGATGAGTCAGTCGACCATACCGGCAAGGCTTCGGTCATTCTGTCATCAAGCAATCGTTCTTTACCATCAGCCGAGATCAAGCGCGGACGTCCCGCGGGTAATTTGAATTCACGTTCGCGGGCGTCCCACTCGACTTCTTTGCAGGCCAGCGCCACCAAAGCGTGATTATCCGGGGCCCAGGAGAAATAGAAATAGATCAGGCCCTCGCGAGAAGTAAGCGGTTTCAGATCGAAACCATCCCGATTGCAAACATAAATCTGTTCTGTATTGAAAACCGCGACAAGAGGAAAAGCCGGCGCAATAGAAGGCGTCACTAATGGGACGCCTTCAGGAGCTGCCCGAAGCTCTGTCCCTGGTGGTGTGGGACTCCGAGCAGGCTTCACGTTCCTGTGAGCAATGAAAGCTATTGAATTGCCATCGGCAGACCATGCAACCGTTTCCGGGAAAACGCAGGAAAGATCAGGCGGTATCACATTGCGTAAGAACTTACCATCAGCTGAATAAGTGTCGATCCGAAAAGCTGGACTCGGTTCGTCTTCCGTGCCGTAGAGTGCCAGTGCGCGTTGGCCGTCTGGAGAACGAACGGTCCTCAGCAGTGCGTCATCCGGACGTCGTGTTTTGAAATCGTTTTGAATCGCTTCAATCTTTTCGTTCGCATCTTCGTTTTTTACTTCGGCAGGGAGATTAACATCGGTTTCAAGCCGGTAGGCCAATCGCTGAGCCGGAACATCACGCAAAAAGAGTGGGCGCACAGCCTCACTCTCGCTAATAGACTGACAACCGATGGCCACGAAAATGAGATTCACCAATATTATGGCTATCCAAGTAAGCTTGCTGCTTCTTTCCGGTTCTTTGCAGAGTTTGACCGGCTCGAAATCGACTACTTTACCTTCCACCGGGTGGCTTTCACACTGCATGTCTTCGGCTTGCAAGAGTTCTCCTGAGGTGTTTGTTTGGGGCAGCTGTTTGCTTCCCTATCACTCAAGCCTCAGCCGTAAATTACATTGACAGATTCATTCGACGATGAAGCCTCTGAGACTTGAGCCGGGGCGCCTTGAATTTTACCGAACCTTGAAACTAATGATTGCCCCCTTCCCAACCTGCAAATTTACTCAGCTTGAATTGTCCAAATCCTCAGCTTCAAAGCTCCAAGGCAGCCTCAGAGTTTTCACCGGATCACCGCACGGGTACTTTTTCTTGTAAGCCGTAAACGAGTTCAGTGGTTAGATTCGGTTGCAGCGAGAGCAGGGCGCGGATGGTATTTCTTGGTGAAAGATGATCCTCATCGCCTTCATCTTCGCTCACGCAATTATGCTCGATTGCGCGAGCTATCCTTCTGGGCAATTCCTCATAGTTTGGATCAGCAGACACATATTCGCGAGCGGCCATCGCTCCTACCAGGTCGCAGGTCAATTCTTCCGCCCGTTGATCGCGAATCCGCAGTTTGGTAAGGAGCGAGGCTCGATTGCCGATGGCCCGAAAAAGCAATCTCAGGCTGTCTTCGTCGCCGTCTGCTATATGCACCAGCTCGTGGGCCAGGACGCTAATCATTCCCTCGTCGGAAGGTAAGCCGGCCAGAAATATTGTCCCAAAAGTGATTGTGTGCGGACTTCTCAAAAACACTGAGGCATTATCGCGCGAATCCATGTCAGGCCTGATCCTTCTTACTCCCTGGACCCGGGAAATAGCCCGTTCGAGTCTGCTCGCGAAGATTCTATTCCTTTGAAAGTTGTACTCGACGGCAAGTTGGCGCAGCGAACTAATAACCAGATTTCTTGCAGTCGGCAGCAGGCGTTGGGCCCTGCGTGCTCCCGCTACGGCGGCAGGATCCTGAACCGAAAGTGATGGACGAGCCTGCATGTCGTCAATGGGGATACTACCTTTTGGGTCCGTCTTTCTTTCAGTGCAAACAATGTCTATGGCCCGTTCTACTGTTTCGCGTGCTTCCGCAGACATGGTTTCGCGCAGGCGACTCGAATGTGAGCCATTCTGATCCGCGCGTTCGCCTTGTGCCCAGGAAGTGAAGTTAATGGTGCAGAAGAGGGCGAGAAGGAGCGCGAGCGCCGATACTGGGAGGCGGGGCGACGCGGGGACGCGGGGACGCGGAGACCCGGGGACACGGGGATAGCCACCTGTCTCTCTACGTTCTTCGGGTAGTGTTATCAGTTTTCGCATCCTTGCTTACTCGATTTTCGAGCCACTCCGCCCCGTGTCTCCGCGTCCCCGCGTCCCCGTGTCCCCTTTTCCCCTTTTCCCCTTTTCCCCTTTTCCCCTTTTTCCCAGTTCCCCCTCGCCGGGCTAACGATATCGCCATACCGGTTTTCGTTTTTCCATAAAAGCCTTGATTCCTTCTCCTGCATCTTCAGACTTCATTAACTCGTGTAGATAAATGTTCTCGACTTCCCGCAGAGATGCATCCAGCGATTGGCCCCGTCCTATGTCAATTGCCCTCTTCGTAAACTCCAGCGCGATTCCTGAAAGCTCTCGAAACTTTGAGAGTATCTCAAGAGTCTTGCCAGAAAGCTGATCCTTCGCAGTAAGGTAGCTCACCAACCCGAGACGAGCGGCTTCCGCAGCGTCAATCAGTTCGCCTGTGAGAATCAGTTCCCGCGCTCGTTTGTCACCGATCACTCTGGGCAGAAGTATGGCAGCCACCGGAGGAAATACTCCGAGCTTGATCTCTGGTTGCCCAAAACGGGCCCGTTCACTGGCTATCACAACGTCACAGGCCGCAACCAGTTCGCACCCACCCCCCAAAGCTGCTCCGTCAACAACTGCGATCGTCGGTTTTGCAAGTTGCTCCAGTGTGCGAAATATTCCATGAAAGGCATCAAGCATCTGATAAATCGTTTCCGGAACATGTTCCTCGACCGCAACGCCAGCACTGAACGCACGGCACTCTGGAGCGGCGGCAAAGACAATCGCGACGATTTCTCGGTGGTTGATACATTGGGCCAGCGCCGCGCCCACTTCACGCATCATGGCAATATTGAAGACGTTAAGCGGAGGACGCGAGAACGTCACGCGTGCAACCCGATCATCAATCGCAAAGCCAATATGTTCGAATTGGTCACTCATTCCAGCCGAACCCACCGATTCCAGCTTAACACGTGCAAAGAATAAGCTGATCCATTGGCTAACCTTAGTTTGCCGCTGCCACGCCCAGCCAATCCCTGTAGATTCGCTTCTGGCTCTCAGAAGGATTTTCCAAACTGATTATCTGGTAGGTCGCATCCAGTTTGCGTCCCAGCTTGATCAATAGAGTACTTAAATCGTCTGAACGGAAGATTGTCAGGCTAAGCGGATCTCCAGGCTGTTTTTCAGCCAGCCGCGCCTCAAGAAATTCCTTGCTTGCGCGCATGTTGTTAACCGCCACGATTTGATCGCCGGAATTTAGACCCTGCTCGTAGGCGGGTCCTCCGGCAAGTACACTTTTGACAACCAGCCGCTCTTCTTCCTGGGCCAACTCGGCCCCCAAGTAAGCCTTTTCAACAGCTTTAACAGTCCCCGCGCCTCCCGTCGTTTCAAGGCGCAACCCGGCGGCTGCAAGCGCCGTATTGTAATCAAGCTCTTCACGTCCGCGAACATACTTTACAAAAAATTCCGCCAGACTTGATCCGGCCATCGACTCACAAATCTTCTGAAAGTCATCCGGAGTATAGTTGCGGCCCTTCTTATAATAATCGGTGTAAAGAAAACGCATCACATCATCAAGTGATTTCGCGCCCTTGCTTTGTTGGCGAATTTCCAGGTCGAGCAATAATCCCAAACTTGCGCCTTTCTGATAATAGTCCACCTGAGAATTTATCGCGTTTTCATCCTGGCGGTAATACTTGATCCAGCTATCAAAGCTCGCCTCCTCAGCGCTCATTTCCAGACGGCCCGGCGTATTCTGCAGATCTTGAAACTGATCGGCAATCTCTGCGAGAAACTCCTTTGCCGAAATGAGGCCGGCCCTCCTTAGCGCGATCCTGGTGTAGTAATCGGTAACGCCCTCAGCCACCCAAAGAATTTTCGTATAATTTTCCCTGGTATAATCAAATGGGCCAAGGGCATCCGGCCGAATGCGTTTGACATTCCAGAGATGAAAGAACTCATGGGCAACAAGACTCCAAAAGCGGCGGTAGCTTTTATCGGGCTTGAAATCAAAACGGCGGAAACCGAGGGCCGTGGAATTCAGATGCTCCAGTCCGCCTCCGGCACGGGATCTAAGATGCAGAATAAAAGTGTAGTCATGATAGGGGACCTCGCCTCCCATTAGCCCCACTTCAGTTTCAACGATCTTCTGCACATCGGCGCGCAATCTCTGTGGGTCATAGTTTCCTTCGCCATCAATTACGATGCGATGGACTGCGCCCTTGACTGCGAAAGTAAGAGTCTTGAAATTGCCGACTTCAACGGGCGAATCGTAAAGGATATCGAAATTCTCGGCGCGAAACGTGTTTCTGGGACCAGGAGAGACAGGCAGCCCTGTGGCTACTCTCCAGGGTTGAGGAGCCAAAATATGCAGCGTGGAGGGTGCCTGAAGAAAACCTTGAAGGTACATTAAAAGGGCAGCGTTATTCCAGAAGGCATGATCGGAATTCACCTCATTTGTTCTCACTGAAAGTTCATTCGCATAGACACTATAACTTGCCCGCCACTCGCGTGCGCCTTTGGTTTCAACTCGCCAGGAATTCTTATTAATCTTCTCCCACTGAAGGGATTGGCCGGATGCATCTGTGGCCCTGAAGTCCTGCACGTGCCGCTCATATTCACGCACAAGATATGAACCGGGCGTCCAGACGGGCATCACCAACAACTCCTCAGCAGGTGCCTGTATGGTCTGAACATGCTTAATGGCAATTTCGACCTCAAGCATATGAGTGTGTGGTTTAGGCATTGAAACAGTGAAATTTATTTCCGGGGCGGCCGAAGAAGACTGCGGCTGACGGGCTGCTACTGAAGCAGTCAAGAGAATGATTGCCGCGAACAACTCAAACGCGAAAGAATGTTTCTGACACATTTGCGACTTTTCCCTCTTCTTCTGGAAATAAAGAGAAACGGCATGTTACTACGAGATTGAATGGTCGTCTAAAGAGTGTGAGGAAAGGTAGTGAGTCAGTTTGAACAGAAATTCACTTAGGCTAGTCCGCTCAACCTCAGCAACCTCTCAGGTGAGGAAGGTGGACCCTGTCCCCGCCTCAACTGGGAAACTCACTCATCCTCAAGCTGGTCCGCTCAACCCCACCTGCAAATTCTCTCTGAAACCTTTTTGCAAAACTTTTGCGATGCCATGGCACTAACAATCTCTTGACTGTTCGCAGGGGGTCTAGATCATGGATGTAGTTGTGTGCAAGAAATGCCAGACCAGGAACCGTGTCGATACGCGCCTCGCTGCCAACCGACTCGCTAAATGCGGTAAATGTGGCACGCCACTGGAACTGCGGTTTGCGCGTGGCGGGGCTTATCAAAAGCCTTTAATTGTCACCGATGCTACTTTTCAACGTGAAGTGGTCCAGACCATGGGCCGGCCGGTTTTGGTTGACTGCTGGGCGCCGTGGTGTGGCCCCTGCCGTATGATTGCTCCAGTGTTGGACCAGTTAGCGGCGGAGGCAGAGGGTCGCTATCAGATCACGAAGCTCAATGTCGACGATAACCCGCAGGTCGCAGCGCAGTTCCAAATTCATAGTATTCCAACGATGTTGATCTTCAAAAACGGCCAGCTTATCGACCGTCTCATAGGCGCCCAGCCCAAACAAACTATAGCCGACCGACTTATGCGAGCGGCGTAAGCGAAACCGGGGGGAAAAAGGGGAAAAGGGAAAAAGGGTAACGGGGAACAGAGAGCCTTTCCCCTTCCCCCCTTTCCCCTTTCCCATGTTCCCCTATTTCCCTGTTCCCCTTTCCGGTTTTCCCCGGTTCCCTTTTTCCCGTAATATCTTTCCTGCTCGTCAAATCCATTCCACACTGAGGGTTTAAAAAGAATGCTGAGAAGACTGGTTGCGACCTCGGGCACCTGGACCACCATTCCCTTACGACTTGCTCTGGCAGTCATTTTTTTTGCTCACGGCTCGCAGAAGGTCTTGGGCAGTTATGGAGGTAAGGGATTCGCCACCTGGACCGCAGGTCAAACACCATTTTCGTTCATGCGGCCTACCTGGCTATGGCTTGGAGCGGCGGCACTATCTGAACTAATCGGCTCCCTACTTGTTTTCATCGGCCTTTTCACGCGCTTCGGCAGCTTTCTGATAGCTTGTGTCATGTTAACGGCAATAGCTGGCCTCCATTGGCCCATCTTTTTTGCTAGAGATAACGGCATCGAGTATCCCCTCTCCCTGCTGGCAATTTCGCTGGCCCTGATAATCGCGGGAGGAGGACAACTCTCGGTTGATCGCGCGTTGACCGGCTCCAGCGGCAGAAGAAAATAGTTCATGGAACGATCTCCGCTCCTGGTTATCTTCACGACAGTCTTCATAGACCTCGTTGGATTTGGCATTGTCATACCAGTGCTTCCCTTTTATGCAGAAGGCACTCGCTTCAATGCTACCCCGCGAACGGTGGGCCTGCTATTCGCTTCCTATTCAATAATGCAACTGATCTTTTCGCCGGTGCTGGGACGCCTCTCCGATAAACATGGACGGCGCCCAATTCTGTTCCTGTCAATTATTGGTACCGGGATTGGCTTCCTAATTCTTGGTTTTGCTAATACGTTGTGGATGCTATTTCTGGGTAGAATCCTGGACGGCATGACTGGCGGGAATATTTCGACTGCACAAGCGTATATTGCCGATATTACCAGCAAAGAAGATCGTGCCAAGGGTATGGGCCTGATTGGTGCAGCGTTTGGCCTGGGCTTTATTTTCGGACCAGCAATTGGCGGAATCCTGAGCAGGTGGGGCATTCAAGTGCCGTTTCTGTTCGCTGCCGGGTTGTGCTTTGCGAATGCTACGCTGCTTTTTTTCACCTTACCCGAAACGGTAACAGCGGATCATCCTGCACGCGTATCTGCCGCCGGGGGCAGAGGCATGGCCCAGCTAATCAATTCCCTCAATCAGCCCCGGCTTGGTTTTGTTCTGACCATATACTTCCTGTTCATCGTTGCGTTCTCAATAATGACAACGTCATTTTCGCTGTATACCATGTTCCGCTTCGGCTACGACGCCCAACATACTGGATATCTGTTCGCCTATGTTGGGATGCTTGCCGTAGTTGTTCAAGGCGGACTAATAGGCCGATTGGTCAAACATTTTGGCGAATTACCTCTCGTTATCGTCGGCGCTCTCTTTTTTGCCGGAAGCCTGTTTGCTATTCCTTTTGTAGGACCATTAAAGGGCGGCTTAATTGCGCTGCTGGTCGGAGGGGGCATCTTCTCATTGGGGAACTCGCTTTCCACTCCGGCCCTCACCAGCCTGGCATCCAAAAGCGTCGGTCCCGCGGAACAGGGAACGGTACTAGGCGTCACCCAATCGGTAGCCAGCCTGGCACGCGCTGTTGGTCCAACACTGGCAGCATTGTTGATTAACAGCACCGTCGCTCATACTGGTGCGGACGGTGAGCTACATTATATGAGCGATCAATCCCTGTTTGTAACGTTTTGGACCGGCTCGGTGATCATGTTTGTAGCGTTTTTGGTAGCAGTCTATTTCACGCGAGCGCACGCCGCTGAATATTCTGAAGCCAAGCTTGCAGAGGTAGATGAGGTCAGTACGGCCGCGCGGTAGAGATTGTGTGAAAACGCGAATTGCAATGGGATGCTATGACTCGTGACCTTAAAGAGAACTGTCACTACCCCCAACGGGGATAGCGGGTGGGTTGTCGATTCAAGAGCGATGCTTTTCTGTGGCTTTATTGATCTTCGGGAAAGTGACTTCGCTGGCGACTGTCGGACCCACCTGCCACGTGGCGGGTGGTTTAATCGCCACTATGTTGATTCGTCAAAAGAATCTTCTGGCAAGGTAAAACAGCAGACTCAGTGCCAGGGATACAATAATCATGGATACGATTGGTATGTACACTTGAACGCGATCGCTCTCGTATCGAATATCACCGGGCAAATGTCCAAACCAGGAGAGGCCTCCCAGATAGATCAGCACGCCACTCAATATCACGCAGCAGCCGGCGATGATTACCCACGTTCCCAACAGTCGATTCATGGTGGTTCACTTCACAAACTGACCGATTGGTCCTTCGGGATTGATCAGGTCTTTGAGGGCGGAGTAAGGGACGGAAACATGTTGGGGACCAGCCGCGTAAGGCGCGACCTGGTAGGGATCAAAGTTAATCTCCAGGCTTCGCTTATTAATAGTCCAGCTCTGATAATTCTTGGGGTTGGCTGCGGCCCCGCTTTGGACCTGAGCGTTGTCCAGCATGGCGTCTGGTCCACGCTCCTTTGATTGTTTCTTTAGATCCGTGATGCAATAAGCTGAAATAACTGGCAAATATCTGGCTTCCGGTTTAAAGAGATCGACAAGCTTCAGCGGTTTCCCGTTCTTCAAATCGAAATTGATCGGCTGCGAATACGAATTTGGATGGGCAGCCCCGCTGTAGTAATCGCTGAAGTCAAACTGGACGCTGATCAGATCGTCTCTGGCCATAACAATCGTATACCCGGTGCTGAGATCGCTGGCCATCGAGCCACTCGGTGGTACTTCGCGATCAGCGCCAGTAACCGCTGTCTTAAATTCCGTTATTTTCCTGGTGACTAAGGTTTTGACGGCTTGGTTAAATTTGTCGATGTGCGGATTTGTTGGGCCAGTCAATTGAGGATACTGCACGTCAATTGCATACATTAATTGCTTATTGTTCTCTTTGATCTGCTTAGCAACAATGTCGACAGCGCTGGTGAACTCTATGGGCTCCTCATGCAGGGAAAAGGCAATTTGCTTATCGCTGTTCGGTTTGCTCCAGTTTCCGGCAAAACTTATAAGACCATCTTCCCCACCTTTCCAAAACCCTTTAAATAGCCCGGTTTGCTTGCCACCTGCATCAAACTCCTCAAGCGCAACGTTTCCCTGTTTATCAACACTCCCCTTTAAATCGATTTTAGTTCCAACCTTCTGATAGAAATAGGTTCCGGTCAGCTTATCGCCTTCGCGGGTAATCTTCATTTGCAGGTCCAGCGCGCTACCAATGGATCCTTTGAAATATTTTGTCTCACCAGCTGGAGTGTTACCACCTTCGGGATGATGGTATTGATCTGGCGCTGCAGCAGAGGGAGAAGGAGCCGGAGCCACTTGATTGGAACCCGACTTTCTTTTACAGCCTGGTTGACCCAACACCGTAATTAAGACGGCGAGCAAAAGCAGTCTGCAAGCACGCATTGTCATTCTACTCGTGTTTAATCTACTTCTACTTGGGCTAAATCCTTTCAGCCACCAGGCGTCGCCTTCACGACTCCGGTTCTCAACAATTCCTCTCGCACCTCTGCAAAGGTCAAATGGCACAACCTGCCACCAGTAAACAACTCATTATTGCTCACCTCTATCAGGACAAAAGTGGGAAGCGGAAAACTGTCCAACTCTCCGTCGTCTTGAAAACTGACCTCCGCCAGCACCAACCCAAAAAGGTCGCCCAGAAACATGTCGACACTGAACTTCTTCTCCTGGAATTCAAACGGGTAGCGATTTTTGCGAATCTCATTGCCCTCAAAGACGGAGAGTACCTCATATTCCTGTGGACTGAGATAAGTGTTGGTAATAATAGTGCGGGTAAGATCCTCCGGCTTTGGCGCATACTTTTGCGTAAACTTTACGATCCATTTGTTGGTCAGTGGATCGCGAATCTTGCGCAAACGCAGTCGTGTGCCGGTTATATAATTATCAGTAATCTGCGTGTGCGGGCTGGCCCGCGTTAATCCTGGAGGCAAATCTTGCAATAGATAACGACGTTCGCGTTCGACGCGAGCATGTTTGCTCTCTGGCAAAATCGTGTTCTGGTCTGTTAACTTTGCGACTCCCATATTTTGCCGTCAAGAAGACTTGATTAATTGCGCTTATTAATTACTTCCAGTACGCAGAGCTTCATTTGCCCCCACTCCAATGTCGATCAATTCGGCCGGGTAAAATATACAGCACAGGAACGAAAACGAGGATTAACAGGCTTACGCGAACACTGAGAAACGAGAATCCAATAGCTATTAAATAGATTACGGGCGCAAATAAGGTACGTCGCATACCCGCCTTGATTAATTGCTCCGGCAGCTCTTGATCAACCAAGCGATGTTTGCTGGTCACATACCACCATAACAGTATCAGCACGGAATTCGTAAACACCAGACTACCTGCGTAGATGATCACGGCAAATTGCTCGTATCCATATTCGCCTAAAATAGCAGCCGGAAAGGGAATGAAAGAGATGCACATAAGAAACGCGAGATTGAGCCATAGCAGGGTCCGGTCAGCTCTTCGGATATAATTAAACATTACGTGGTGAGCGACCCAATAGACCCCCACGATCACAAAACTCAGGATGTAACTTAACAGCGACGGCCAGAGCTCGAGAAGTTTGGGCCACAACTGCGAAGCAACCAACTCCCTGGGAATCTGCGGTAACTTGATACCCAGCACCAACAGGGTTATCGCAATGGCAAAGACGCCGTCACTGAACGCCTCGATGCGAGCAACGCTCAAGCCAAGTGCGGAACTGCCCGTGCCCACCGTACTCATATCAATTCCAAAAAATTCCTACGCTCTACCTCCAGGGAAGTTACTACTGAAAACTTGATGCGTGATCAGTGGTCACCTACCGCGCGGCCGTACTGACGGGGTCACTTGATGTCGCTAATCAGAACCGCGTCGTTGGTCCAAAATCCGCGAGATAACGCCATTCTGCCGTCACGAGAGAAGTCGAATGAGTAAAACTGTTCCTTGCTAAAATTTGTCAGCTGTTTGACCGGGCTTCCATCCAACCGTTGTAGCATGAGATTGGTTACGCCGTTACGGAAATCTATGAACAGAATGCCACCGCCATCTTCCGTCCAGTGAATGACGCTGTTTGCGGTTGCAGGACTCTGTGGCACGTCAAGAAGTTTGAAGGCGGGACCCCCCGACAACGGTGTAATGGCTATGCGCCAGGGAGAATTTGGAGTGGCATCCTTTTGCCAAAAGGCAATCAGCTTTCCATCAGGCGAGACTGCCGGTCGCATCGAGAGTGCCGAGTTGACCTGTGTGGGAGCACCGCCTGCAGTTGGCAGCTTCCACACCGTTGGCGTGCCGGCGGTGTTATGTTGATAGACCAACCATTGGTCATCTGGCGAGACTTCCGGCCAATTACTCTCTTCTTTGTCTGCCGTAACTTGCAATGGGTTACTCCCATCCCGGTCCATACGCCAGATCTGCCAGGAGCCGGACCGATTTGAATGAAAGAAAACGCGTCTTCCATCTGGTGAAATAACGGGCGCGTAGTTTCTACCTGCGCCAGCTGTCAGTTGTTTCTGACCGGTTCCATCCGCCCCCATTTCCCAAATATCCGCGGCTCCGCTGGCATCGGAGGCATAGATTAGGCGTCCATCAGGTGTCCAGCTGAGGTCGAAAAATCTTCCGGCGCCCGAACTTATTTGCTTTGGACTGTTTAGATCTCCTTTGGCCGCGATAAAGATGCTGGTAATCGTCTGCCTTTGCACCGCCAATAATGAGTCCGCTCCAGTAGGCAGGCTAACACTTCGGTAGTCACTGAGGTCATTAGTTATTCTTCGCCACTCTCCACCCGGGTAACTCAGATGCCAGATATTTAGAAATGCTGATGACTCATCCTGCGCTGTCATGACTAATCCACTACCATCAGAAATCCACGCGAGCTGACCGATTTCCAACCATCTCTTGTCCCCAAGCTGCTTTTCGGATCCGTCCGCCACATGAAATTCCGAGAGTTTTACATAGAAGCCGTTGTTGTCCAAGGTTTGAGTTATTGAGACTACCGTGGTCCCATCGGGTGACCACGCCGGTGCGGATGATACCGAAAAGTGCTCGGGAAACTTACGCGAAGCAAGTTGCCGCTCACTCGCTCCACTAGCATCAGAAATCATCAACGCGTCTTCACCCGCCGCTGAATTGCTGCGAATGAATGTGAACTGCTTGCCATCCGGAGCAAAAGTGATTGCGCTGTCGACAGACTGTTTCACTTCCTTAACAGAACCTCCCAGGGCGGGAATCTGGCAGAGCACGCCGGCATGGCCCGTCTTCCCGGATACCGTGTAATAGATGTAAGTGCCATCGTTGGAAAAAGTTATTCCCCGGTAATCGGAATCGGCAGGTGGCACGACGCGAATGCTGTTGGCTACGGCCATCTGTCTGACCCAGAGACCCTGTCGACCACCCTCGTCCATCACATATGCTGCATACTTGCCATCTTGAGAGATGGCTGCGCTTACAATGTTGCCGGTCGCCGTGAGTTTATCGAGTTTCGTGGCTGCAAAATGTGTTGCGGGTCTTCGTAAAACTCTATAGCCAACGAACGAAGCAGCAACGAACATCGCGACAATCGGGATGGCCCATAGTAGGCGAACGTATTTTTTACCGCCTCTTTGCGTAAGGGTACTGAGGGTATCTGTGGGTGTAAGTCTGAACGAATCTGTCTTCTCTGTAGGAGTTGGCCTTTTTTTCAAGCTGCCATGAACAGCTCTTGAAATTTGAGACTCAGAGTATGAAATTGCTTTCTTTGTTTCATCACCTTTCAAGCCGATTCTTCCAAGCATCTCAACGAAGCGTTTATCTGAACGGAGTGCATCAAGCTTCGGCTCGGTGCCCAACCAGATAAGCCATTCATCTCTGACCGCAAAGGCTTTTTCGAGGCATTGAAAAGCGGCTTCGCGATCTCCGAGCCCCACGTAAACAATCGCTCTATAATAAGGTGAGATATAGTGCTGCTCGGAGAGTCGCTTCAACCTATTAGCTACTTCCTCCGCTTCGCCTCGCTGGTTTGCCCTGGCCAATGAGTATCCGAGGGCCCAAAGAGGCAACATTGAACCCGGCATTAGTTCCAGGGCTTTCCGGAGCATCTCAATAGCCTCTTCATGCTGGCCCAGTTGCTCGTACACAACCCCAAGGACCAGATAACTGTTGCCAAACTCACGATCCATTTCCAGTGCCCGCTTGACTTCGGCAAGCGCACTTTCATATTGACGAGCATGGTAGTAGGTCCACCCACCAATGCAGGCATCCATTACCGACAGCGGGTTGATCTCCTGCGCGAGTTTTATCTCCCTGATGGCCTCACTAAATCGACCTTGGGCAGCAAGCAGATTCGAATACCATTGATGGGCAGGGCCATAATTTGGGTTGAGCTCCAACGCCCGCTGAAATCCAGTTTCGGCCCCGGTCCAGTCCCAGTCGCACAACAAAGTGGTAAAGGCCAGCGCTGCATGAGCTTCGGCAACAGAATCGTCGAGTTGCAGTGCTTTGATTGCCGCGGCCTTCGCCTGGGGAAAATATTCGCCCGGAGATCCTATGCTGTAAATTGCGGCCCAATTGTAGTAATCCGCCATACCAACATACGGAAGCGCGTAATCGGGATCGAGCCGACTCGCTTCGCGAAACTGGACCAGAGCTTTGTCAAAACCGTCATCGTTAAACTTGTTCCAAAAGAAGCGTCCTTTTAGGTACGCCTGGTAGGCGGCGGCATTATCTGTCTCGTGTTTAAGGAGCAACTCACGCTCTTCACCAGACAAACGGGGTATGAGCGCCTGGGCAACCTGTTCCGACACTGAGTCTTCGACAGAAAAGATATCCGTGTAGTTCTCATCGAATTTCGCCGCCCACAGAGGAACACCATCATCAACTCGAATAAGTTGTATCGTTAAACGCAGTCGATCGCCCGCCCGCTGAATGCGTCCGTCGAGCACATAACCTACGTTCAGATCGTGACCGGCAGCCAGAACGTTGTGAGCGCCGTCAAAATACTTAATAACGGCACTGGTTGGTCTCACCATGATGCGCTGCAGATTACTGAGTTTTGTGATGATTGCATCCGTCATTCCCATTCCCAGGAACTCATCGCTTTTCTCCTCGCTTCTGAGTACCTGGAACGGTAGCACCGCGAGTGATTTAGATTTTGTGACCGCTTCGCCTGTGTCGACCTGCGATCGTATTGGGGAGGGAAAATAGGATGGAGCGGAAACTGGATCCCCTTCCAAAAAGCGTCGCAAATCTCTGGAAAGTTCTTCTACAGACTCGTAGCGATCTCTTGGCTTCTTACGCATCGTCTTTGAGATGATGTTATCGAGGCTGCCGGCGAGTTCGCGCCTAAGCTGTTCGGGAGTGGTGCTGCGCGCAGAGGCCACGCTTTCCGGAGTTATCTCAATCGGCGCCCCAGCGCCGGCGGGAATAACCTCAATAAGATTTACCGCCACACTGGGAAGGTCCGGCTCGTCCTCACAGATCACACGTGCCAACTCATGCGAAGACTGGGTTTTTGGACGGTAAGGCCGGTGCTCCGCCAATAATTCGTAAAGCAAGACGCCCAGGCTATAAACATCGCTTGCAATGGTAACGATTTCACCGCGTATTTGCTCCGGACTCGCGTATTCTGGAGTCATCAAGCGCATCGCTGCAGTGGTGGGAGCCAGCGTTTCAGAGGCGAGGTCTGGATTCAGCAACTTGGCGATCCCAAAATCCAGGAGTTTGGGTACGCCTTGAGCGGTTACTTGAATATTGCTGGGTTTCAAATCGCGATGGATAATCTTATTCTGGTGTGCATAGTTGACGGCTGAACATACTTTCCGAAACAGCTCGAGCCGAGCGGTGACAGTGAGCTTGCGAGTATCACAGTACTGGAAGATTGGCTGGCCCTCGACGTATTCCATTACGAAGTACGGCAGTCCATTTTCAGTTGTACCGCCATCCAGCAGTCGAGCAACGTTGGGATGGTCAAGACTTGCAAGAATCTGTCGCTCATTGCGAAATCGCCGGACGATAAAATCAGTGTCCATACCTCGCTTGATGAGTTTTATGGCTACCCGTTTTTGAAATTCATCATCTGCGCGGACGGCAAGATAGACCGAGCCCATACCGCCACGGCCGATCTCTTGAACTATCCGATAGGAGCCCAGTCGCTTGCCGATAACCGATGCTGAATCAACCAGGGTCTCTGAGGAAGACGGTTCTGAGGAAATCGAGCTTGAGTTCTGATCCAGAGCGCTGAGCAACGTTTCAACCTGGCTTCGTAGCGAGGCGTTGTCCTTGCAGGCAGAGTCCAGGAAAGCAGTGCGCTCATTTGGCGGTCGCTGGAGCGCAGCCTCAAAAACTGCTTCTACTCTTTGCCAAATCTCAGGCCTCATCAGCAGGGATTTTCGTTAAAGTCGATTTGAAATACGCCTGGCCCCTTCCGGCAAGCAAGGAGTTATGATCAGGACAGAACTTCGCTCGTTCGTTGTTGTAAAGTCAGAGAACAACAGGTAGCGTTTACCGCTCATCGGTCGGGCAGTCACGGGAATTTGGTATTAGCTAAGAAGTTGCTAACTAACGGAGACTAAGTCTGAGAATAAGTGCTTACCGGTGGCTAGTCAAACTCTCGATGTTGACTATCACTTCTTGCGTCTTTGAGATTGTCTTATCCACGTGCTCGCGTAATCAATCACGCGTCGCTTGCTTGAGGCGGCTTCTGACTTGCGCTTTCCGATTGTCATTAAGGCTAACATTGGAAGTATCACGCTACTGCCTAAGTTCAACTGATTATTCATCGCGAAAGGCATCGAAGATCTCGTCAACTTGTCCGGCATTCACTATTTGCTCAAGTCGTTGCTCTTCAATTCCGACAATACGCCCGAGAATGATCCGCGCATCATAAGCATGGCCCGGACTGCGCCAGTGAGCCATCTCGAGCAAAGACTTGAGCGCGCCCCGTCGTAACGTCTGAAGGAGTTTTGTATTGCGCGGTCTGGTCAAACTATTCATCAGAAACGCTGCCTTATTCCGATCCCCCCAAGTGCCTGATCGTATCATCTCAACAAACCCGAACGCCGGGATACGGGCGGCGGTTTTCGGACTCGACTGAGCGAGCACTGCCAGGGCGCGCACGGCGTTGTTGCGGACGGTGGCATTCTGGTCGCGACTGGCCCAAACTAAAGCTGCAACCTGCTGTTTCGATAGCATTGCGTAGCCAAGAACGTGAGCCGCCACCCAGCGTTGTTCCGCATTCGCGGAGAATTTCAAAGCTCTGCTGACCAGCGCCTGATTGCGAATGGCAAACTGCCTGGTGGCGAGTTGTTTGGCACGCAAAGCCGGATAGGTTGATAAGGCGTAACCGGTAGTGCGCGACTCTGCCGCTGCTCCGTTTAAAACAGCCTCCATATTGGCCGACATGGTCTGCTTATAAAGTTCGACAATACTCTGCGGCAACTGCACTGAACCTTTTGGCACGGGGTGATACCTAAACCCAACGTTTGTCTGATTTGGTAGACCAATATAGAGCATCCAACTTCCATTACTATCGCAACATACCTGTGCGACGTCTGTTGCTTCAGCGTGGAGCAACTGCACTATTGTCTGTTTTAGCCGCTGAATGGCATCTGGGGCGGCTTCGAAGGTGATTTTGTCTCCTTCTCGTATCGGCAAGGAAGCTCTAATCGTTGTGAGATCCTTACCGCTGGCGCCAAAAAACTCTATTTCGCCTATCCGCATCTGCTGGTCTTGTGCGGATATCAGAATTGTAACGAGCAGCACAGCCCCTATAGTCTTTACGAGGTTTCGCAACGACGTCTTCTCCAAGTCTTTGGCGTCCCGAAGGGATTTAAGTGAGTAGCCGTGGGCAAGCGCTTCAGGCCGCCCACGGACGATGCACGGAAATGTGTCGTGACCCTGATCTTGACTACCGTTTAGGAGAGAAATGTCTCCAGAAGTTCGAAATCTTAAACCAAACCGATCCGACTATAAAGCACCCGCTTCATCCTATAAATATCTGTTTGCTCAAAGTGTTCGCCTCTACGCGTAAACGCTTGCCCTGAAGAACTCCCTTGCGCGAACATAAGCATCGTTCGCCCGATCGACTGAATCTGTTTCAACGGGAAGGTCAAGATGTCTAAAGCCAAACGTGTTGGAGTGCTGACTGGCGGCGGAGATGCACCCGGTCTAAATCCCGCGATCAAAGGATTAGTATATCGCGGTTCCGAACTCGATTTGACCGTGATTGGTCTATTCGATGGTTGGCGTGGCCTACTGGATCCACTGCCCGAAACGATGCCTCTTGACCGCGTTGCAGTACGTCGGTGGGACCGTGATGGAGGAACAAACCTGGGATCCTCTCGAACGAACCCCTTTCGGGTTGCAACGGAACAGGGTGAGCATGTCGACAGATCGGATGAAGCCATCCAGAACATTGAGAAACTTGGCCTCGACGCAATCGTCGCCTGCGGCGGCGAAGACACCCTGGGTGTAGCGGCGCGGCTGGCCAGCAAGGGTGTGCCGGTCGTTGGGGTTCCAAAAACGATTGATAAGGACCTGGCCGGAACGGACTATACTCTCGGTTTTGACACCGCACTTCGCAATGTTACCGAAGTAATTGAACGCTCGCGTACCCCCGCTGGTTCACACGGCTGGGTGCAAGTCATCGAAGTAATGGGCCGCCATGCCGGGCATCTGGCCTTCTGGTCTGGAATCGCAGGGCAGGCGCATATGATTCTTATTCCTGAACACCCCTTCCGTTACGAAAAGATCTTTCGTCTGCTCCAGGGGCGCCTGGGAGATGCGATTCTGGCGCGCGCCATCCACAGCCGGCCCCGCTATTCGGTCATCGTCGTTGCTGAGGGGGCATACGCGGAGGATGGCGAGCTGGTAACAATCGACGATCGTCACGATGCCTTCGGTCACGCACGGCTGGGCGGAATCGGAGAATCACTGGCAAAGAAAGTAATGAGCGAAACACCTTATGAAGCGCGGGCCGTGGTTCTGGGCCACCCTCAACGGGGGGGCGCACCCAGCCCGGTGGACCGAATCATGGGCTTGTTGTTCGGCGCTGCGGCTGCTGACGCAGTAGCCGGCGGCCAGCTTGGCAAGGTCGTTTCAGCGCGCGGAGTGGCTCCCGCATGTGACCTTTCGCTAATCGATATTGCATCGGTTCTAGGCAAGATCAATATATTAGATGTGGAACGCTACTATGATACTGAGCGTTATCATGCCAAAAATCTGGGTATGAATTTGTGAGCAGTTTGGAAACAACGGAGTTGGCCCTGCCAGCGGCGGAACAGCACTGCATTAGTCCCGGCTGTGGTGCGACTTACCGTTTAAACGAGAGGCTATACGTTTGCGCTCGCTGCGGTGGTCTACTCGATATTCGGTTGCCTGCCAGAATCCGCGATGCAGACGTAATCAAAGACGTCTGGGAGAAACGGCTTGCTTCGTCTAATCCGAAGGATCGCAGCGGCGTCTGGCGCTATCGTGAGTTGTTACCCTTTCCGGACAACGTTCCGATCGTTTCGCTCGATGAAGGAAACACTCCTTTATACGATGCTTCTCGCTCAGCTCGTTATGCCGGCCTGAACTCATTGCAACTCAAACATCAGGGTTGCAATCCCACTGGTTCGTTCAAAGATACCGGAATGACCACGGCGATCACTCAGGCACGAAATCTGGGCGTGAGGTTAGTGGTTTGTGCCAGCACCGGAAATACTTCGGCCAGTCTGGCGGCTTATGCCGCTCGCGCTAACCTTTCCTGCGCGATACTAGTACCGCAGGGACAGGTCAGTCACGCAAAGCTGGCCCAGAGCCTCGATTATGGTGCGATCGTTTTTGAGGTGGCCGGTAATTTCGACGATTCCATGCGTTTGATCCGCGAACTCGCCCAAGACGAATCAATCTATTTGGTCAACTCTATTAATCCTTTTCGTATAGAAGGACAAAAGACTGTCGCAGCGGAAATGTTGCAACAGCTTGGATGGGAAGTGCCCGACCATGTTGTGGTGCCGGGCGGGAATCTCGGCAACAGCTCAGCACTGGGAAAGGGATTCTGGGAATTGCGGGAACTCGGATTGATAAACCGTTTACCGCAGCTATCAGTGGTCCAAGCTGCGGGAGCGGCGCCGTTTGCTCACCTCTTCACAGATCATGAAAGTCAGTTGCTGGGGGAAGATGCTCCCGCAGAGTTTCATGATGTAGATCATCCGGAAACGCTCGCCTCGGCCATTAAGATTGGCGCCCCGATTTCCTGGCAGAAGGCCTGGCGGGCCCTCAGATGGACCAAAGGACGCGCTTTGGCTGTAAGCGAACAGCAGATCGCAGATGCGAAAGCAATGATTGGGCGCGATGGGATTGGTTGCGAACCAGCTTCCGCAACTACCCTGGCTGGAATCAAGGTAATGGTTGGCGCCGGAGTGATTCAACCGGAGGAAAGGGTTATCGCTGTGTTGACCGGGCATCTGCTCAAAGACACAGAATACGTGATCGACTATCACAGCGGCAGGCTCGCGCTACCGGATAACAGTGGCACTAACAAACGACAGATAAAGGGGGCCTTTGCCAATAGCCCAATTTCGGTAAAGGCAACTCGCCAGGCGATCATCGAAAAGCTTGCCTACTTGACCCAAACAAATCGAGACAATCAACACACTACTTGATGGAAACGCATATTGGTTAATAAGATTGATGCCGCCACGGCCCGCTCGGTTGAGGTGCGGGTACCGGCTTCCAGTTCTAATCTTGGGGCTGGCTTTGACTGTTTCGGTCTTGCGCTACAGCTCTATTTGATAGTTCGCGCGACCACTTTGCCGGGATCGAATGTAAAGTGCCGCGTCAGGCTGCGTGGTGGCACGGACACTACCGCGTTGCCACGTAACGCCGAGAACCTTGTTTATCGTTCAATGGCCTATGCCGCGCAACGCGAAGGCCTGGGATTGCCGCCCGTGCAGTTGGCCATAAATAATGAGATTCCAGTCAGCCGCGGGTTGGGCAGCAGCGCCGCAGCAATAGTCAGTGGAATCAAACTGTGCGAGTTACTCTGTGACCACAAATTGTCGGACGACAAGGTGCTTCGTTACGCAACTGAGTTTGAAGGACATGCTGACAATGTTGCGGCGACCTTATTGGGTGGCTTCATAGTGACTTGCATTTCACGGAAGGGCAAAATCATCGTGGTAAAGCGAGCCTGGCCCGATGACATCAAGGTTGTAGTTGTCGCACCAGCATCGCAAATTCAAACGAAACTTGCGCGATCTGCTTTACCACGCGTAATTAGTCACGTGGATGGCGTGTTCAACCTCCAACGGGCTGTGCTCTTTAACGCTGCTTTATCAGAACACCGTTACGACCTTCTGTGGGAGGCTATGCAAGATCGTCTGCACCAGCAAAAACGTAAGATGCTCCTTCCTGGATTAGCTGCCGCGCTCGCCACACCACGCATGCCAGGATTGTTGGGAATTGCTTTGAGCGGCGCAGGCCCCAGCGTGTTGGCGCTGGCCCGCGATAACTTCGAGGCGATCGGCGAAAGTATTGCCAACTGCTTTCGGCAGCAAAAGATCGAGACGACTGTAAGTAAACTGGAAATTGATACCAACGGTTACCAGGGTCGAATCTTGCGGTCGAGATCATAATCAGTCCCCAAGTAATCAATCTTTAAACTGAGGTGTCCTCTGGCCCCACGTATTTGATTGCACGATAGATCGGATAACTCACGCCGAGTAACAACAGCGCAAACATGCTGTTTCGCGTATCACTGACCACAGCACCCACCAGAAAAGCCAGCGAGCCAATCAATGCCAGGGCCGTGGTCCAGGGATAACCCCACGCACGGTAAGGCCGCTCCTTATATGGCTCCCGTCGCCGCAGGACGAACACTGATATAAAGGACAATGTATAGTTGGCAACGAAAAAGAAAGCTAAAGCTGTGATAACTGTTTCAAACGTCCGGCTAAAAACGATAATCAGCACCGCAAGCGCTGCACTGATGAACAGGGCAACCGTTGGGGTGCCGCCTTCATTTACAACTGCCGATTTTCTGCTGAACAGCCCGTCCCTGCTCATCGCAAAGAGCACGCGGGTGGACATCAGGTGATACGCATTAAGCCCACTGAGCATCGACAGTACAGTTAGTGAACGGAAGATGGTGTCGCCATGCCTGCCGAATATAACACCCGCTGCGACTCCGGCCGCGAACTCCTGTCCAGCGATTCGCGATAGTGGCAGAACGTAAAGCAAGGCCAGATTGACCAGCAGGTAGATCGCGATAATAGTAAACACGCCGCTGAACATTGATCGCGGAATATTGTGGCCTGGATTGGTAACCTCCTCTGAAAAATAGATCGCTCCGTTCCAGCCATCGAACGTGTAAATGACTGATTGTAAAGACAGGGCAAAACTGGTAAGAAGAGCGAAACCTGCCGGTACCTGTACTGTTTGGGCCGTCAGAAGCTTTCCGCTACCAAGCGCAAATCCAGCGACAATCAGCACTAGAAAGGCCAGGGCTTTAAGTAAGCTGGTAACGTCCTGAATATTGCTTCCCCAGACAAGCCCTTGCCACTGCAAGAGAGCAAAAACAGTTGCTACGGTTGCGGCGACGACGACGGCACCGCCTTTCAATACAGGGAAGAGCGCTACTGCGAAACTCCCAATCACCAGGGAAACCGCAGCGGTAGTACCACAAGTCGAGATCCAATCGCTCCAGCCAACGATGAACCCGGCATATTCCCCTAAAGCGTAACGCGCGAACACATATTGCCCACCAGATCGGGGAATCATTGCGCCCAGCTCCGCCAGGGAAACGACACCCAACAGAGCATAGACGCCCCCAAATGCCCAGACACCGAGAAACAGCCAGGTATTTGGTAGTTGTTGGGCGACGATTCCGGGGGCCCGAAAAATTCCAGCACCAATGGTGTTGCCGATGATCACGGCAAGACCAAACCCCACGCCAAGAATACGGAGTAGATGACCGTGTGTTTGCACTTCGCTTGTATTGAAGTTACTTCGGGGGCGCCCACGTGTGGCAACACCCCCGTTGTATAGATGTCACTGCTTGGGCGCCTCTTGCAAGAACGTGGGCGCCCACGGAGTGGCGCCCCTACAGTGTCTATCGCAGGCCCGCTTGAAGGTCGGCGTAAAGCAAGCGATGAAACAGATGTTCACCAGCTTCTCGACGAACCGAGAGTCGACCTGCCTGATAGGAACGAGACTTCAATCCCCGCTGTACGGACCTGCAGATCCCAACATCCTCGTCCTGAATAAGTTGGCCCACCGCAATACTTGCACGATTGCGTTCTCTCGAAGCATCGGAGACGTCCTGAAAGTAGAAATCAAAGATCACTTCTGTCTTTTCAAGGCCGAGCGGAATTACCAGGTTGGTATCCATCACACCCTCGTACCAATTGATCATGAAATTGGGATAGATCCAATAATAGAGAGCGCGATCACCACGACGGACCGCTCCTGTTTGTGGTTCGGCGCCATCACTTACCATCGAGCTCCATTGCAAACAAAATCTATCACCGTTCTCGATCTTGTAATTTGGATAATCGAGCACGCTGTCGAGTCCTTTGTGAAGATAGGGAATGTGATATCCGCCATCAAGATAATTATCAACAAAGACCTTCCAGTTACAGTCGAACGTGTAATGGCGTCGTTCCATCCAATTGAGTTTTTCAAGCTGCAGCGGTCGAATCTGATCGATAAGCTCGTCGTCGAAAGGACTATGAAGACTCTTAAGATGTAACTGCGACGATTGGTTCAAATGACTCGTCCGGGCAAATAGCCACTTTTCCCATACTGCGGTCTCGATTAGCTGTAGACCATTGCCAGCGCGATCAAAGTTGCAAACACCGGCGAAATCCGGTGTTCCTTTTAGCTCCCCTTCCAAAGAGTAAGTCCAGCCATGATAAGGACAGCGAAGCTGCGGCGCCTGTCCTTCAGCCTGTGTCATCACGGCTGCCGCGTGATGACGACAAACATTAAAGAATCCGCGCAATTTGTAATCATTGCCGCACACCAGGACAATCGGCTCGCCGGCAACTTCAGTCGTTACATACTGGCCCGGCTGCCTCAGTTGATCGAGGCGGGCAGCCAGCTGCCAGGACTGAGCAAACACTGTCTGCAACTCCAGTGCATAAATGTCGTGATCAATATACCAGGACGCAGGAATGGTCGACGCTTCCGCAAGGGGAGCCTTCGGGTCATACTCATCAATGATTTGCTGAAGTGACAAGATTCAGGATTTCCAGCGGTGTCTTGGGATCCAGTAGGGAGCCGGTCTTTCCAAACTCGACAATCGTTAGTTCAAGCCACCGGCGTCGCGGTTTTCCGTTTGGGATTGAAAAACGGGGTCTTCACTACCGTTGCTCCAACGCAGTGACGGACTGCTTCAACAGTGATCTCAAACTGAAGTTTCGTGCCTGGTTTCGTATGCCCACGCTTTACTGTTGCGAGGGCTATCATTTTTTTTAGTGTGGGCGACCAGGTGCTTGAAGTAGCTTTGCCTACCTGTTTACCATCCTTGAAGACCGGAATCGCAACTCGCGAGGCTACTGGAGAAACAGCAGGCGGCAAACCAACCGCCTCATAGAGTTGCTCTACCTCGGGCCAGTTGACCTCTAATCCCACAATTTCCCTGTCAGGTCCCGAGCGCTGCTCCCGGACAAGTGCAGTCTTACCGACAAAACGATGCTTGTCCATATTTACCAGACGCCCCAAGCCCATTTCATAAGGCGAATACATTTGCTCATCAATAAGAGCTTTTTTGCTGCTATTGAAGTCGACGTCGATCAACAGCAGCCCGGCTTCGATTCGCGCAACATCGAGCGCCAGCATGCCCACCGCATGCAGGTCAAATGCCTGGCCAGCCTCCATCAGAGCGTCCCAGATCTTCAAAGCCTTTTCCGCGTGTACCCAGATCTCATAACCTAAATCGCCGGTATATCCCGTGCGGGAGATTTCAACCGGCACACCGGCGATTGATCCACTGGTTACCCGAAAATACTTAAGATTTTCCAGATCTGGCGCTGCTATTATGTTCTTTAATAACCGTCCGGAGGTAGGCCCTTGCAATGCCAAAGCGGCTGTGGTTTCTGAAATATCTTCAATATGAACGTCAAGCCCAGTGGCGTTCTGGGTGAACCAGCGTAAGCTCGGATCCGCCGCGGTCCAACGATAAGTGTTTTGGTCCAAACGAGAGATGGTACCATCGTCGATAACTTTTCCTCGTTCATCGCACCAGGGTGTGTAAATAACCTGACCCACTGAAACCTTTCGCATATCACGTGTAATAACGCGGTCTACCAGGCGCGTGGCATCCCTTCCTGTGACCCGGTACTTAAAAAGGGGGGAGATATCGATCAGAGCCGCTGCATTACGGATCGCGTTGTACTCGTGTTCGTGATTAGTTTCGTAGGAACTAACCGTGTAATAACCAGACCATTCGCGATAGTTCAGGCTTTCGCATAAGGAAAACGTGCGTTGGTGGAAAGCGGTACCAATAGGCATAAGCAATCTCGTCGCAGTTATTGTCAGGGCGAGCGATTATAAGTATCCTAACGAATCTTCAGCAAGCAGCAATACCGACAAAACAGATGAAGAGTAAATACGACGTCGTCGTTATCGGCGGTGGACATAACGGTCTTGTGCACGCCGCCTATCTGGCGCGAGCCGGCAAAAAAGTTCTGGTGTTGGAGCGACGGCACGTGCTGGGCGGGGCGGCAGTGACTGAAGAGGTATTTCCCGGATTCAAATTCTCCGTCTGCTCGTACGTCGTTTCCCTGCTACGTCCGGAGATAATCCGCGAGCTGGACTTGCCACGCCACGGATTGGAAATCCTTCCCCTTGACGGCACGTTCACGCCGATGCTCAACGGAGATTATTTGTGGCGGGTAAACGATCATGCTCAGACCCGACGCGAGATTGCCCGCCATTCACGTTTGGATGCAGAAGCTTACGATGAATATGGCAAAGCAATGATTGAGATGGCCCATTTCGTCAAGCCTATTATGAGCATGACGCCGCCGGACCCAACCTCGCTGCATCCGATTGGCTTAAAGGATCTGTTGTTTCTCGGTCATCGTTTTCAACGGCTGCCGCTTGAGGATAAATACAACCAGGTCCAGTTGATGACCATGAGCGCTGTGGATTTTCTGGACCAGTGGTTTGAGACAGATGTGCTCAAGGCTACGATGTCGGCGTCCGGCATCATCGGGACGTTTCTTGGTGTGCGCTCGCCTGGCACGGCCTATGTCCTCTTGCACCACTATATGGGGGAGATCGACGGCGCCTTTCGTTCCTGGGGACTCTCTCGTGGTGGCACTGGCGCCATTTCAAACGCCATTGCCGGCGCTGCGCGCGAAGCCGGAGCAGAGATTCGCACGGAATCCCCTATCGAGAAAATCCTTGTCAGGAACGGTCGAGCCCACGGTGTGGCACTGGCCAATGGCGACGACATTCAGGCAGAGGTTGTTTCGTCGAGCGTTGATCCCCGATTGACCTTTTTGAAAATGGTCGGCGCGGGACAACTGCCGGATGATTTCATCGCGGACTTAAAGCGGTACAAGTATCGCGGCTCCTCCGGAAAAGTGAATCTGGCACTCGAAGGCCTACCAAACTTCAAATGCTTTCCCGGCGCTGGCCGACACATGCGTGGCGCCGTCTCAATTTCACCGAGTGTTGAATACATGGAACGAGCGTATGACGAAGCAAAGTACGGCCAATTCTCGCGCCGTCCATATATCGATATGGTTATTCCCAGCTTGACCGATCCGTCCGTCGCGCCACCAGGCAAGCATGTGATGTCATGCTTCGTTCAGTACGCACCCTACAACTTGAGGGAGGGTACCTGGGACGAGAAGCGCGAAGACTTTGGCGATACGATTATTAATACCATCGCGGAACATGCACCTAACATTCACGATTTAATTCTGCATCGTCAGGTCCTGACGCCGTTGGACCTCGAGCGAGAGTTTGGTTTATCAGAAGGCAATATTTTTCAAGGAGAGCTGACGTTAGAACAACTCTTTTTTCTGCGGCCCGCGCCCGGGTGGGCACAATATCGCACGCCGATTCGAAAGCTTTACATGTGTGGCTCGGCAACGCACCCGGGAGGAGGCATTATGGGCGCCCCCGGCAGGAACGCTGCGATGCGGCTATTGAAGGATTGGAAATCCAGCAAGTTTTAAGTAAGTAAATCCCGCGCGGCGATCAAGTGGCGAAACATCAAATCATCGTTATCGGCGGCGGGCACAACTCCCTCGTCGCAGCCTGCTACTTCGCTAAGGCAGGCCTGAAGCCGCTGGTCCTCGAGCGTCGCCAATGTATTGGGGGCACAGCTGTAACTGAAGAGATTCACCCCGGATTTCGATGTTCGACCGTGATTCATTCCGCGGGTCCTCTCTTGCCACGCATTGTCAAAAACCTCAATCTCAAAAAGTTCGGCCTGGAAATAGTAACGCCGGAGGTGCGTGTGACGGCGCTCGATCGAGACGGTCGCTCACTTTCGCTTTATAACGATACAAAACGCACTCTCGGCGAGATAGAGAAATACTCTTCTGTCGATGCCACTCGCTACCCAGAATTCACCGCCAGCTTTGCGCGCATCGGCCAGATGCTGGAGCCGCTGGTCTCGCTAACGCCCCCATCAATCGATAGGCCGGCGCCTGGTGAAATATGGAATTTCGGGAAACTTGGTCTCGCATTCCGCGGGCTTGGTAAAAAAGACGCATTTCGATTATTGCGTTGGACCCCAATGGCAGTCGCTGATCTCGTGAGCGAATGGTTTGAAACAGAGTTGTTGCGAGCCACTATCGCCGCTCGCGGAATTTTTGGCGCCTTTGCCGGTCCGTGGTCTGCCGGTACCAGTGCCGGGCTCCTTTGGCAGGCGGCAATAGACGGAAACGCGATTGCCGCCGCCTCATTACCCAAGGGCGGAATGGGTGCGCTCACACAGGCTCTTGCAAAAGCCAGCACGGATGAAGGAGCGGAAATCAGAGTCGGAGCTTCCGTCGAAAGAATTCAGGTCGATGAAGGCAAAGCAGCCAAGGTTATATTGGAGACTGGGGAGGAAATTGAAGCCAGAGCCATTGTGTCAGGCGTTGATCCGAGAACTACATTTCTCAGATTTATTGATCCTCTGGATCTGGACCCGAATTTTCTCTCGAAGATACGTAATTATCGTTCACTTGGCAGTGTCGCGAAAATTAACCTGGCACTCTCTCGTCTTCCCTCCTTTTCATCTATAAAAATAACCGATGCGATTGACAAACTCTCCGGACGAATTCATGTTGGACCGGATATTGATTATCTGGAGCGCGCTTTTGACGCCGCGAAGTATGGCGACTACTCGCCCGCACCTTACCTGGACATCACTATACCTTCCCTGAATGATCATAGTCTGGCGCCAAAAGGAGCCCATGTTATGTCGGTTTGGGTACAGTTTGCTCCCTATGAATTAGGTACAGGTAGCTGGGTCGACCGACGCGAGAAATTCGCGGATCAGGTGGTCAAGACGTTGTCTGAATATGCTCCCAATTTAAGCGAGCTAATTGTGAAACGGCAAATAGTAACGCCTCGAGATCTCGAACAGATCTATGGATTAAGTGGCGGGCATATAATGCACGGTGAGCAGTCTCTCGATCAGCTCTTCACGTTTCGGCCGGTGATTGGCTGGTCACAGTATCGAACTCCTCTAAAGCAACTCTACCTCTGCGGAGCCGGAACACATCCGGGCGGCGGGACAACAGGAGCCCCAGGAGCAAACGCGAGCCGGGAAGTCATTAAGGATTTCAAATTGCGGCGGATCTGATCTAATGGTTTAACTATGAAGAGATTCAAGAAACCAACTCGCAGCTTCGCCAGCGACAATAACGCCGGCGTTCATCCTCGAATTTTAGAAGCTATGGCAGCGGTCAACACGGGTCACGTTGTTGCTTATGGAGACGATCCCCATACCGAGGCCGCCGGGAAGAAGTTTCGCGAACACCTGGGCAAGGGAACGGAGATCTTTTTCGTCTTCGGCGGCACGGGCGCGAACGTCTTGGGTTTGTCTGCTGTCACTCACCCGCATCATGCGGTGATTTGCGCCGAGACCGCGCACATCAATGTCGACGAGTGCGGTGCTCCCGAAAAATTCACAGGGTGCAAGCTGCTCTCGGTTGTCACCAATGACGGCAAGATCACTATTGAGCAAATGCGGCCATTCCTTCACGGCGTTGGTTTTGAGCATCACGTGCAGCCGCGAGTGATCTCGATTTCACAATCGACTGAGATGGGAACGGTATATCAACTGACCGAGCTAAGGGCTCTCTCCGGCTTCGCCCATAAAAACGATATGTTGTTGCACATGGATGGAGCACGATTGGCCAATGCCGCAGTTAGCCTGAAGGTTGGACTAAGAGAGATAACAAGAGACGTTGGGGTCGACATTCTCTCCTTCGGCGGCGCCAAGAATGGAATGATGTATGGCGAGGCTGTGGTCTTTTTTGATCCCATTCTGGCTAAGGACTTCAAATATACGCGCAAACAAGGAACGCATCTGCCTTCCAAGATGCGTTTCATTTCAGCCCAATTTGAAGCCCTTCTATCAAACGACCTTTGGCGGCGGAATGCAACACAGGCGAATCGCATGGCCCAGTTGCTGGCGATGGAGCTGGGGAAAATCCCTAAGATACAAATCACTCAGAAGGTGGAAGCAAATGGTGTCTTTGCAATTTTGCCGGCCAAACACATTGCCACTCTCCAAAAACAGTACTTTTTTTACGTGTGGAACGAAGAGACTTCAGAGGTGAGATTTATGACGTCGTTTGACACTACCGAAGATGACATTAGAGATTTTGTGAGTTTGGTTGCGAAAACATTATCAAAACCAACCTAATCCAGTAGCAGCTTCAATAAACCTCGCGCCGAGGCGATACTGGTGATCCTGGAATCTTTTACTACCCATGAAGATCATTCCAAAGCAAGACGGACAAGCAATAGTTGCCAACCGGGAACCACAATATTTGCATTCGGGCTCATCGGTTGATGTCGCAGCGCCGCACATCGGACAGTTGAGCGTTTCAGCTTGCATCAAGCCGATTGTAGCAGTGGAGTTGATACTGGACTACTAGATATTGGCTGTGTAATGCTTGCCAAAACTGCGGAGGAAGAGTGTTCCTATGTCCAAACTCGTTCCCATCTTTTGTACACTGTGCCTCGTTTTGCTGACGTTAACATTTTCAGCCGCTGGTAGTTCCCCGTTCTCTTGTCAACCACAAGAGGACCAGAGCGGTCGAGTATATAACCCACCCCAGCGTCGACGAAGACGGGCGCAACCTGATATTAGGAGGCACAGGAAAAGGGGCATCGGTAGCGCTTTTGGCAAAGCGGGAAAGAGTGCGGGACGAGGTGGCAAACATTTTGGCAAGCAGATGGCCCGCGGAAGACCGTTGCGGGCTGGTAAAGAGTTCGGTAAAGGAATGGGCGGCTTTGGCAAGCATTTTGGTAAAGGTATGGGTAGGGTAGGTAAGCGAATTGCGAAGCCCTAACGGCAACGAGCAGCCTAATTGAATGGGAGTAACCCCTGATGCTACCCGTATCGCACAGGTGGATAAAGAGCTACGCAGCCGGCTTAAGGAATGAGCCCTATGCTCGATCAGGTCATTGATCGGTTTGAGCCCTCACCTGGTTTCGTCTCAATTATGACTGAAGCAAGACCGGCGGTAACGCTGGCATTGGACGTGGGAACGTCCGGTGCTCGGGCAGCCCTGTTCGATGACCAGGGGAAGGAAATTGAAGGAGCAGCTGTTCGCATTCTTGCGAATAGCCAGCCAGCAAGCGACTTTTCATTTCTCAATCCCGACGACACCGTTAGTCTTGTGGTTGAAGTCATCGACGCCCTTCTGGCCCAGCCATCCCAGTCCTCCGTGAAGGTTGGAAATATAGCTATCTCCTGTTTTTGGCACAGTCTGGTGGGCATAGATGCGTCAGGCACTCCCACCACGCCGGTGCTTGGATGGGCCCAACGTGGCGGCGCCAAAGCTGTCAGCGAACTGCAAAGCCGATTTGACGAACGTGAAATCCATTCCCGCACTGGTTGCCGATTTCATCCCAGTTATTGGACCGTTAAACTGCTACAACTGAGAGATGCGGAGCCTGAAATATTCAAACGCACGCGACTCTGGTTATCGTTTAGTGAATATCTGACGCTGCGTTTGTTTGGTGAAACAGCTACTAGCATCTCTATGGCCTCGGGTACCGGGTGTTTCAATCAAAGGAAATGCACATGGGACCTCGAGCTGCTCGAAGCGCTTGATCTGTCAGTAGCAAGTTTTCCCCGGATTGCCACGCTGAACCAGACCTTTAACGGGCTTGTTGAGAACTACTCACGCCGCTGGCCTCAGCTGTCTGAAGCGCGAGTTCATCCGGCGATTGGAGACGGCGCAGCAAACAACATTGGTAGCGGTTGCACGACAAGCAAATACCTGGCCCTGATGATTGGTACCTCGGGCGCGATGCGTGTGTTGTATAAAGGTATTCCGCCACCGGAGATCCCCTCTGAATTGTGGTGTTATCGCGCGGGCCGAGATCGCGTAGTGTTGGGCGGAGCGTTGTCAGATGGAGGGGGGCTTTATCGCTGGATTAACGAATCATTACATTTCAGAGGAAGCAGCGAAGAGATCGAAAGCGAACTGCGGCAATTAGAACCGGATGCCCACGAGCTGACCATCTTGCCCTTTTGGGCTGGTGAACGAAGCACTGGCTGGTCGGTAGACGCCCGCGGCGCGATTATTGGGCTGACGTTGCGTACACGACCAGCAGACATTTTGCGGGCCGCCATGGAAGCGGTTGCTTATCGTTTCGCGCTGATCGCCCAAGCACTTGAGAAGTTCGCTGCGGACGCTTCAGTAATAGTTTCAGGTAATGCACTACGCTCCTCACCAGTATGGGTGCAGATCGTCGCGGATGTCCTTGGGCGACAGATAACGCTATCTGGATCAGCTGAAGCATCAACCCGTGGCGCCGCCTTGCTTGCCCTGGAGGCAACGGGCAAAATACAAAGCATAGAAGAATTTTCCGCAGTTGTTGAGACAGTGATCGAGCCTGACATGTCGCATCACGCGCGCTATCAGGAAGGGCTCAAACGGCAGCAGAATTTTTATCAAAAAGTCTTGAGCTGAAATGCGAGACAAGATTAGATTTTGCCGGTAAAGATCGAACCGCTCTACTCTGGCAAAGGATGAACTTCTTGTTTTCTGCGTGCAAGATTTTGGTGATGTGACTTGGAGCGACGGCTTGGTGACGGCTGCGCCGCCTGATGTGAGGCGGTGGCTTTGCCCCCGCCGTAACCAGTTTCGTTGAATATTGTTCGAAGGATACTTGAGAGGCAAAATGAGCGCTCCCGTGCAGGAAAATACTACAAGGACGACAGATCTGGATCAGCTTTGTATTAACACCATCAGAACTCTTACATTGGATGCTGTACAGAAAGCAAAATCCGGTCACCCCGGGCTCCCTCTCGGTGCTGCACCAATGGCTTACGTGCTTTGGACACGATTCCTGCGTCATAACCCGCGTAATCCTAAGTGGGAAAACCGTGATCGCTTCCTGCTATCGGCCGGGCACGGCTCAATGCTGCTGTATTCGCTACTCTACCTTACCGGCTACGATCTCTCGCTTGATGAAATAAAAAATTTTCGGCAATGGGGTTCGAAAACTCCGGGCCATCCTGAAAATGTGTTAACACCCGGCGTGGAAATTACAACTGGCCCATTGGGTCAGGGTTTTGCCAATGGAGTGGGAATGGCTATGGCGGCAGCTCACCTGGCCGCCAAGTTTAACCAGGAAGAGTTTCCTGTGATTGATCACCACGTCTACGCGATCGTCTCGGATGGTGATCTGATGGAAGGTGTTGCGTCGGAAGCTGCCTCCTTAGCTGGTCATCTGAGGCTCGGAAAGCTCATTTACCTTTATGATGACAATAAGGTCACGATTGAAGGTTTCACAGCTCTCGCGTTTAGTGAAGATGTGCCAAAGCGTTTCGAGGCGTATGGCTGGCATACGAGTACGGTTACTGACGGAAACGACCTCGATGCGATTGAGGCTGCTATTCGCGATGCTCAATCAATGGGAACAAGACCGTCCCTGATTTCAGTTAAAACGGTGATTGGTTACGGTATGCCCACAGCGGGAACGCGCAAGGCTCACAGTGACCCGCCAGGTGAAGACGCGGTGCGCGAAGCGAAGCGGCATTTGGGCTGGCCCGAAGAGAAAGAATTCTACTTACCTGACGAAGCACTGTCTCACTTTCGGCAAGCAATTGAACGGGGAGAACGGCAGGAAACTGAATGGCAAGCTTTGGTTCACAAATATGAAGGCAAGTACTCTGAATTGAGTCAACTTTGGCGTGCCACAATGAGTGGTGAATTGCCTGACGATTGGGAGCGGCACTTGCCGAGCTTTGCGGACGCCAAACCGATGGCAACGCGGGCCGCCAGCGGCGAAGTAATCAACGCTCTGGCGCCCCATATGCCCATGTTAATCGGAGGTTCTGCAGATCTGGGGGTTTCCAATAATACAGACATAAAAGGGGGTGGAGATTTCGCCGCAGGCAAATATCAAGGGCGGATCTTTCATTTCGGCGTGCGTGAACATGCCATGGGATCAACTCTCACCGGTATGTCTTTGAATGGCGGACTCATTCCTTTCGGCGGGACGTTTCTGACCTTCTCTGACTACATGAGACCTGGCATCCGTCTGGCTGCGCTTTCGGAGGTACAGGTAGTCTATGTGTTTACGCACGATTCAGTGGGTCTTGGAGAAGATGGCCCAACTCACCAGCCAATCGAGCACCTTGCGGCTTTGCGGGCCATTCCACATCTTGTAGTTATCCGTCCCGCAGATCCGGCGGAAGTCAGCGAGGCCTGGCGAATGGCGATTCTCCGTCGCGCGGGTCCAACTGCACTGGCGCTTACGCGACAGAAGGTTCCCCTGATTGATCGCAGCAAATATGCTCCTGCAGCAGGCCTGAGACGGGGCGGCTACGTTCTGGCGGAAGCTGAGGGGCGGGCCGATGATGCTGGCCCGCGATTAATTATTATCTCCACGGGCTCTGAAGTTTCATTGGCACTGGATGCCCGCGAACAACTGCAGCAGGAGGGAATAGGTACGCGCGTAGTCTCCATGCCTTCCTGGGAGCTCTTTGAGGGACAATCGGAAGACTACCGCGAAGAGGTTCTTCCTAATTCAGCCACCGCACGCCTCGCGGTTGAGGCAGGCGTACGTCAGGGTTGGGACCGGTATGTTGGGCCAAAAGGTGACGTACTCTGTCTGGATCGTTTTGGGGCTTCTGCGCCCGGAGATGTGGCACTGCGAGAGTTAGGTTTTACGGTTGAGAACGTACTCATTCAAGCCCGCAGACTTCTTTAACTATTTACTGCTAATGAAAATCGCAATCGGTGCTGATCATGGAGGCTACCCACTCAATGAGCTAGTGATTCAGGAACTCCGCGCGGCCGGCCACGAGTTGATTGATTTTGGCACGCACGATGGTTCACAGCCGGACGATTATCCTGATTACGCTCTCAGTGTGGGCCAGGCGATACAAAATGGACAGGCAGAAATTGGAATCTTAATCTGTGGCAGCGGCGTCGGTGCTTCAGTGGCCGCCAATAAACTCCGTGGCATTCGGGCCGGTCTCTGCGGCGATACCTATTCCGCCCATCAATCGCGCGAACACGACGATTGTAATGTCCTTTGCCTGGGAGCACGCGTAACAGGTCCTGAGTTAGCCCGCGAAATTGTTCGTGCTTACGTCGGTGCCAGGTTTACCGGCGAGGACAGGCATCGGCGCCGGCTGGCAAAGGTTGCGAGAATGGAAACAAGCCCGAACCAGAACACTACCTCTCTTCCTCTCTAGACCACAAACCGCAGGGCTCGCGGCATAATTCTAAACTCCGCCGGTGTGTTCCCTCGCATGTTTCCGTCGGCTTCAATCAGTAGCGCATCCTCGCTGGCAAAGGTTTCTACTCTCACCTGAGTGCCTTGCGTGATTCTCACGTTTGGATTTGCAATGTGCCCTCCCGCATGAATCCGTGGCAACTCACGAATGACTGCTGCCCTCGTCAGACCGCTTGCCGCAATGACATCCAGTTTGCCATCGTCGATTTTTGCTTCGGGTGAAAGCATCATTCCGCCACCCGCATAGAGTCCGTTTGCGATGGCAACAAGATTCATGTTGCCCTCAATAAATTTACTGCCATCAACAGAAATGCGCACTCGTCGTTCGCGCCAAGCAGCCAGTGCGCCAACAGCCGCAATCATGAAGCGCGCCTCTCCAGAGAGCTTGCTCAAGAGACTTCCCTGTGCCGCTACACGGGCCGCAGTTTCTCCACCAATTCCCATCGTGGAGGCATTGAGGCAGATAAAATGGTTTGTATTGCCGAAACACGTGCCATACATTACATCGACGGATCTGGCTTCTTTGGCATCAGGCGTTTCACAGTAGGAAACAAACCTTTCAAGCCAGTAGTCCAGGGGCATTCGGCACCCAACCAGACCACGAGCATAATCATCGCCCGTCCCAGAAGGCAGAACGCATAGAACCGCGTCGGGATTGACGGCCGTAGGAAGGTTGTGGCTCAGTTGTTTGTCGAGACTGAAAAAACCTTCAGCACATTCCCCAAGAGTGCCGTCCCCGCCAACTACCGCTATCGTTCGGAAGCCGTCTCGCAGGGCCGTACGCGTCTGAATTGTCGCGTCACCAGGCCCTGTGGTTTCATACCACCCGAATTCGAGGCCCCTATACCTAAGTTTAGATCGTACTAGGGGCCAGACCCGTCGCGCCCTGGCAGCGATATTGTTGATGATAATGAACGGACGGTGGTGATTCATGAAGTTGTGAGACTCTATCACACCAATAGTCGCCATTTAACGGCCCAGGACACCACATCAGCCTTGCTTCCCAACATGCCAAAGTGGATGGAATGGTTGTAATCTGTAGGGGCGTCACTCTGTGGGTGCCCTAGTTTAGGACCACGGAAGGGGTCTTTCCAAAATAAAGGGCGCCCACAGATGGACGCCCCTACAGATGTCATGAAGGCCGTCAGAATAGTCCAACATGGTGGGATTGAAGGTCTGCAGGTCGGTGAAGTCTCAACGCCAGACAACCCCGCCGCGGATAGAGTTCGCGTCCGGGTACGCGCGGCCGGTCTAAATCGCGCTGACATCATGCAGCGCCGAGGATATTATCCGGCCCCTCCCGGTTATTCCCAGGAAATTCCTGGCCTGGAGTTCGCCGGCGAGATCGATCAAGTCGGATCCGACGTGCGACTGTGGAAGCCGGGCCAGAGAGTATTTGGAATAATCGCGGGAGGAGCTCAGGCCGAGTATGTCCTTACTGCCGAGAATCAGATAGCCGAAATTCCTGCAAATCTTGATTGGGCTCAAGCTGCGGCCATACCCGAAGCGTTTATCACCGCGCATGACGCGCTTTTTACCCAAGCCAAATTGCAGTTGGGCGAGAGTTTGTTGGTGCATGCGGCTGGCTCTGGAGTCGGTACGGCGTCGATTCAGCTGGCCCGGGCAGCAGGAGCGAACGTTTATGGCACATCACGCACCTCGGACAAACTCGAACGAGCAAAGGAGTATGGTTTGACCGGGTTTGTAGTCGTAGTCAAAACTCCCGATGTCTTCGTGGACGCGATAAGTCAATGGACACAAAAGGCTGGGATCAATGTCATTCTGGATCTGGTGGGCGCAGGTTATTTGGCAGCAAATCTGTCTGCTTTGGGACAGTGCGGTCGCCTGCTGCTGGTGGGAACGACCTCTGGTGGTCAGGCAATACTTGATTTCGGCATCGTCATGAGAAAGCGTTTATCGGTTATCGGAACTGTCTTGCGCTCACGGTCGGCCGAAGAGAAAGCGAAAGCCACTCGTCTTTTTGGACAACACGTTCTGCCCTTGCTGGCCGACGAAACGGTACGGCCAGTGATAGATAGCACTTACAAACTGGATGAAATTCGGGACGCACATGCGCGGCTGGAGTCAAACCTCACTTTTGGCAAAGTTGTTTTGCTGTTTGATTGAGTCCTCAAGATCGAAAGTCTTATTTTCAAAAAGCAACCGCAGACTTCAGCAATCTTTTAGATTCAACTATTAGAGGCTCCCCAATTGGGCTCAAACTGCCTACCACAAAAAAAGACCCGGGCTGACCCAGGTCTTTTCTTTACAAGCTTTATCGAGTTGAACCCTAGGTCCTTGGGCGCACCCGGCTCGCCGCAAGCGCGAGTTCCCTTGCACGAGGCATGGCCTCGATAGCACGTGAGACTTGCGGATCATCCTCATTGTAAACTTCGATCGCCGTCATAGTACCGAAAGCTGCTGACGCCAGATTGTAACGCATTCGCTTCTCGACAACGCTGCGAGAACGATCTATCTGCTCGCCACTGATCTTGTAAATCGGTTTGCCGGCGACGAACCTTTTGAATTCTTTGAACAAAGCGTCAGTTATTGGAAAGTCCGTTGACTGCATGTCGTGGCCGAACTCGATTGCATGCTGGATCTTATAGGACTCAAAACCTGCCACTCGCCCGGTAGCCAGTTCCATGGAAAATGCGAAGATTGGATCGAACATCTTCGCGTCGTTGCGATTTCCCTTAACGGGTTTAGCTATTTCATCAGGCTCAATGCCTCCGCCGCCGTACACAGCCCGCCCAGTATCGGTGCGGCTTTCTGGACCGGAAGGAGTCGATGGTTGGTTCGGCTTCTCGCTCGCGAGTCCGCCGTGAGTGTAGTAATCATAGAAGCCACCGTTAGAATAATCCCTCTGAATCAAACGGCCGGAAGGAGTGAAATACTTGGCAATTGTCAGAAGCAGAGCTGAATCATAATCGAGCTGAATAGGTAATTGAACCAGACCCTTGCCAAAGGTTGTTTCCCCCACAATCAGCGCTCGGTCGTGGTCCTGCAACGCACCGGCGACGATCTCAGCGGCCGAAGCCGTGTCGTTGTTTACGAGAACCACAAGAGGTACTGAATCCGGAGCATCATTTACAGCCTTGAACGTCTCCGAGCTGCCTCTGATCCTCCCCTTCTGCGTAACGATCAACTGATCGCGCTGCAGAAAGGTGTTCGCGACACGTACGGCTTGAATTAAAAGACCACCGCGATTGCCGCGCAGATCCAGAATCAGCATATTCATGCCCTTGGTATGCAAATCTTGTAGGGCATCTTGAAACTCGTCGGCAGTTGTTAAGTTGAAACCACCAGTCATTGCCACATATCCGACACCAGGCTTGAGCATATAAGCCTGTGGTATGGAAGGTAACGCTACGGCGTCACGAGTAATTGTGACCGTTTCCTTCTGCGCGTTTCCGGCATGCTCTACTGTGACTTTAACCACCGTCCCTCGGGGTCCCAGCAGAAACTTGCGTACCTCGGGAAACGTCTTATTGGCCATCGATTGCCCATCGACTTCCACTATTCGGTCACCGAATCGCAGTCCCGCTTTCGCGGCGGGGGATCCTTCAAAAGTTGCGCGAATATAAGTGTTGACCAGGTCGCCCTGATGTAGATCATCGATTGTGGCGCCAATGCCAAAGTACTCGGACCGCTGTTCAGTCTTAAAGGAAGCATATTCGACGGGATCAAAATAGGTTGAGTGCGGATCAAGGACATTCAGCATTCCGTTAATTGACGATTTGAATACGGAGTTATAGTCCAGCTTTTTGCCATCCACATGATTTGACTGAATTACGGAAAGTGCCTCTCCAAGATCAGCCTTGACAAGGGAGGAGTTAACGGGGGCTTTCGCGGTGGTCGCGCTTGTTCCGGCAGCACGTGTTGGAGCATTGCTTGTTTCCCGCCGCGCTGAGCGATTTTGCTGTGCAAAGATGATCGCCGGCAGTAAAAAGGCGACAGTCAGCAAAATAACTGTCAGTAAAAATCTCTTTCTCACGCAAATCCTCCTAATTCTTTCCTCTCAATGGGTGACAATCGGGTTAGCAAATCAGTTACCCGCCGTGCTAGACAAGCGGGTTGCCTAGAATAACACGAAGTGGCTTAACAGTTGTATTGCGCCGGGATGTACAGGAGGGTTTATCAACCCTTGAAACACCAAAACTCGCGAAATCTGAATTCGTGGTTACGCTCGAGTCATTTGTCGAAAATTGCCGCTGACGGCACCCCTCTTAGTGTTTCATCCTGGCGAAAAAGTTGCCCGATGAGCTCTCCCCAGGTTTTTGTTTCACCAGGGCTTGAAGGCGATTACGGGATATGAACAATGCAGGCAAAGTGAGTATTTCCTGGATATGTTAAGTTTTCTCGTGACAACCCAACTGCAGTTTGTGCACTATATCAAGCCTTTCGCGCCTGGTCAGAATGACGTCTATCGGGTTTTATCCTGATACTGTTCGAACACAAACAATGGAGGAGTGAGAATGGCGAACGAGCTGAACCGGAAGCAACTTTTTTCTTTTGCCAAGAACCATCGTCAGGAATTTGAAGAACTGCTCCGTCAGTTCGTGGAAACTCCAACGGTTTCCTGTGACCCGGCACATGCCGACGATATTAAAAAGGGAGTTGACCTGACGGTCGAAACACTTCGCAGTTTTGGTGGTAAGACTGAGATTTACGAAGCTCGTAAGGGTAATCCGGTTATTCACGGAGTCTTTGGCAGCGACAAAGGACTCCCAACGGTGACGGTTTATAACCATATCGACGTTCAGCCCGCCTCTAAAGAGACGGAGCCCTGGCATACCGAACCTTTTGTGATGACAAAGACTGGTGACACATATTTTGGGCGAGGCACGACCGATGATAAGGGTCCCGCCCTTTCGGCGCTTTTCGGCGCCCGTGCTGCTCTCGAAGCAGGAGTGCCGGTCAATATCCGATTTCTTTGGGAGTTTGAGGAAGAGATTGGCTCCCCCAACTTTGAAACAATTATCTCGAAGGCTGCGCCGAGCCTGCGTACAGATTCCGTGGTAGTGTCCGATACGGTTTGGGTCTCGCGAGGACGGCCTGCCAGCTCCGCCGGTTTGCGAGGCCTGCTCGGTTTCATGCTGACTCTTGAAACTGGAACCACTGACACGCACTCAGGTGAAACTGGTGGCGCTTCCCGCAATCCAATCGCCGAACTGATGCGCCTGGTTTGCGATCTTTATGATGTGACTTCCGGAAAAATCAAGGTCAAGGGATTCTATGATGATGTGGAGCCGCCGACGAAAAAGGAGTTGAGCAATTGGACGAATTCGGGGTTTACGGTTAACGCTTTTAAGAAAGCCCACCGTCTTAAGTTGATGCGGTCCCAGGATCCTCTGGAGGTGATGCGGCGTATTTGGGGCATGCCGACGCTGGAGATTCATGGTGTCACCGGCGGTTACCAGGGACCAGGTTTGAAATCTATTGTGCCACCTAGAGCTGAGGTGAAGGCATCCTGTCGTCTGGTGCCCCATCAGGATCCTGCAAAAATTAAGAAACTGATTACAGCGGCAGTTAAGGAAAAGAACCCGGATGTCAAAATTCACTTTGAGTCGGCAGCGCCAGCTTTTCGCACCTCATTGGAAGGCGCTTTGCCCGAAGCGTTGAAACGAGCGATCAAATTCGCGTTTTCTCGAGACGCAGTGTTCGTGCGGGATGGCGGAACAATCGGTGCAATGACCAGCATAGAAAAAGTTCTCAAGTGCCCTATCTTATTCCTTGGACTTTCGTTGCCAGAACATGGTTATCACGCACCTAATGAGAATTTCGACTGGCAACAAGCCTCAGGGGGGATGGTGGCGTTCGCCAAATACTTTGAGGAGATAGCAAGCTTGGGAAATAGTCAATAGCAAATTGGTCGTTGAGCTTTGTACTTTGAGCTTGTACTTAACTCTTGGGCTTAAATTGTCGGTCTGACGCTACGGCCCCTCCGGCAACCGAACTCCGAGGCTCAACGCTTCAGAACACAACTCAAAGTTCAAAGCACAAAGCTCAAAGGCCCAAGACCAAAGGCCCAAGGCCATTCATATCACGCACGCCATCCGCTCTTCATTGAGAGGCACAAAACCATGTCTCTCGTAAAATCTGCGGGCTTCCGGATTATCGCGATGAACACCAACATCAATCCGCGTAATCGCTTCGCGTCTTAGCTGATCTCTCAGTTGTTTCAGAAGTTCAGTGCCCACCCCTTTGCCGCGCCGGCCTTCCCTTACCGAAACATCATCAAGCTTTGCAACCAGTGAACCCATAGACGTGGAAATCGCGTAACTGATAACACAAATTCCAACTGCCTCGTGGCCCTCGTAAGCAATCCAAACAAACCCGAGTTCCGGACGTTCAAGAAAGTGGTCGAGCGCGTCATTAAGTCCTTGAAACCCTCGGTCACCATAACCCTTGCTGCTCGCCAGGTAGTGTTCGTCCCCAGTGAGAAAAGCGCTCAACAACCGGAAAGCGTCCGGCACTTCGGCTGCATTCATCTTGCGGCAGGTGATCAAGCAAGCGTCTCCTCTGTGGACAAGCAAATAATGCCACATGACGTTCTCGGTTTCGAGTCTGCGGCAAAGTTTTGGCGCGGAAGCGGTGATGGCTGGATGCCTAGGCAACGTCGCTTTTCATCGGCGAATGAGCAAGGATTTGACTCTCGCTTTTTTATATTATCGCGAAAGGAGCTTACGTCTGATCTTTTTCTCGCAAATGAATGACGATCCTCAACTGCTTCTTTTCTCTGTCAGTATTGAAATCAATATCCTTGCCGGCATCAACTCTCTCGAACAATTCTAAGTCATTCAATTTCTTCAGACTGTCCTCGAAGAGTTGCTGACTGAAAGGCTGGTCTTCTTGGATCAGCAAGGTGTGGCGCAACAGTGGATCCGAGGTATGCGAATTGCCGGTGAACTCGATCCTGCTTATGAGAAAGAGCCCTCCCTCATCAATACTTACTTTGAGGCTCACAAGGCCTTCATCTGTGTCGGGCGGAACGGGCTGAAAATCCGGCGTGACTTCCGCCGTATATTCTATGTATCCTTTATCGGCGTAGGCTTTCTTCACCCGCTCAAATAACCAACCGCCAATCTCGTCGGCGTCAGCGATATCACCTACCTTGATCTGGAGCATGCCGGCCAGTTGCTCCGTACTGAAGAGTCTTGCGCCCTCTATCTTGACCTCAGCAAGACGGTAGCGTGCTCGCTCTTCAATGGGAACAATTATCTTTAAGGCACCCTCAGTCTCTTCCCGCTTCACATTACCAACTGTCGCGCGAAGAAATCCCGCACGATTCATAAAACGGTTAACAGTCCTGAAGCAGTAGTCAAGAACCTCTGAGTCATATGGATCCTGCGACTTAGGAAATTGGTCAAAACATTTGTGAGTCTCATTGAGCAGAGTTTGAGACGAGAAGATTTTGTTGCCCTCAAACACAATCTCAGTTTTTCTGTTCTGAAACGCCGCTGCTTCGATGTGCTGATTTGCAAACAAGAACAGCACGAATGCGTGTGCTGCGACGTTATGTGATAGCTTACGCATATTTTTCACCTCGTCCCGACAAGGCCCTGTACTGATTGGATTAGTATTTCTGAATCGTAGCTGATGCCATTTTCGAACACAACTTGGTACGCCGAGAACGCCGCAGAGACTTGAAACTAGGACATCGGAGACGGAGTGCAGCGGCTCACTGCGTAGCAAGTTCTTAGGTTCTTGTTTTCCTTTCCGACAAGGTTTTTACGCTGAAGGCGTTCGCTAATTCCAGCCCAGGGTTAGCTTTGAAACCCTGGGAACGAGTCGCGCATCTTGATTATTCGCAACCCTGAAAGGGTTTGGCGTCGCCATTACGCGCTGATCGATAACCGTCGCAACCCCGACACGTCAGGTTGCGACTAAACGAACTGGCCTCCAACC